>Ga0209915_1000190_pt1 | contig 205573 bp, 158 predicted proteins | sample ThiBiot_750_plan_FD_183952 | JGI IMG/M metagenome (GOLD analysis project Ga0209915, IMG submission 183952) | Wastewater bioreactor microbial communities from Cape Town, South Africa - Thiocy_cont_750_plan (SPAdes) | ecosystem: Engineered > Bioreactor > Thiocyanate-remediating >... | reverse complement strand
ATCAAATGTAGGATACTCTTTTCTCATAAAGAAACCTCCTGGCTATTTCGGTTCTAGGCAAACCTATTTTAGCTCAAGAGGTTTCTTTATTCTTACTTCATCCTAAAATTCGGGATGATTCATGTTTATTCGCAAGATTAAACCTGTTGAGTCAGTGCGAACTGACGTGCCGGACCTCGATTTTACCGGCTTCCCGGCGCACCTCGTAAGTCGGAGCATCGAATGTCGCCGGACCGTCAATCACTTTGCCGTCTTTGAGGCAGAAGCGCGACCCGTGCCAGGGGCAGACCACCGTATCGCCTTCAAGTTGGCCCTCGTTGAGTGGCCCCCCCGCGTGGGAGCAGATGTCGTGCAGGGCGTAAACCTCGTTACCCTGTTTCACCACCAGGACCGGTGCGCCGTTGGCGTCGGCCTTGTGGAGGGTGTTTTCCGGCAAGTCGGCCTCGTCCATAAGTTCGGTCCATTCGCCCGGTTTTTCGTGGAAAGCGGTATGGTTGACCATCGAGCCGATTCTAAAGACCAACTCACCACCCAGGTACGAGCTAAAGGCGGTGGTGCCGTAAGCCGCCAGTGAGAGGGCCACCCCCAGTTTGCGCTGGCCGTTTTTCCGCAGCAGGAAACTCAGGCTGTAAGCGCCCAGGCTGCCGACATTGAGCAACATGTGGGTCAGGCCAATTGAGCGTTCTTCGCCGTAAGTGTCGCTCCAATCGGTGATACCGGCCACCGCTGCCCCGACTGCCCCCAGGATACCCAGGCCGACCGCCGCGTCCGCCCCCGCCGCCAGGTCGGATTTATCGTCAGCCCCGGAGAGCAAGTCGAGCGCGGCGGCGGTAGTCCAGGCCCCAACCGGCACGTCGGTTAGCAGGGGATGGAGGGCGTGGCCCAGCCAGACCCCGTTCAGGAAGTTTCGGGCCTTTTTGCCGGGAACACCCCCGGCCTGGAATATCCCGTTGACAGTCTGTTGGAGCGAATCGGCCAGTTTTTCCAGGGCCGGTTGAGGCGCAGATTCGTTGCTCATTCAAAACCTCCTCTATATTTTTTCATCTCTTTTCTTATCTCTTAAAAGCGCGTTCTGGGTGTTATAGTGATATTTTAGCCATTTCGCCGGGAACAGTTCCACTATAGCGCGATGTGCCCAACTCAACCGGCCTTCAGCTACTCTCCCGGACTATTACACGGTTAAAGTGAGCAAAAGTTGGGCCTTGAACGGGGATTTAGCAGGAATAAAGCGTAAACAAAAACAGCGCCCTCAAAAGAGCGCTGTTCGTCCGGGCAAACGGCTACTTATTAACGCCGCAGCAATTCAAGAAGGTCGTATCAGCTTTGACCGTAAAGATGCTCTTTTCAGTCTTGGCGTTGAGGTCGAAATAGCGGCCATCCTTCAATTGCTGGGAAGAAAGCACATTGGTTACTGCCGGGGTCGGCGTTGCGCCGGTAGCGGCGGGAGTCGGCGGCGTAAAACTGTAGAACAGTTTCGTGCCGTCCGCGTTAAAAGCCGGGTTGAGCCGTGTACCCGCCGGGAGATTGTTCTGGCCTTCTACCAGGAGGGTGGCTGGGCTACCGTCGGGGTGAATCACGGCCAGGCCAACCTTATCGCCATCACCCACGTAGAGGGCGCTGACGCTCTTGCCATCGGGCGACCAGACCGGGCCAACCTTATAACCGGGCCGCGAGGTCAGGGTCGAAATCACGTCCGCCGAGTTCGCAATATAGTAGTAAAAGCGGAATTTCCCGCCACCACCGACCGGCTCAAGGTCCTGCAACTTCTTCAGGTTAGAACCATCTTTGCCAACCATGTAGAGGCTCGCCTGCGAGGGGACGCTGGGGGCTTCGGTCGGGGCCGGGGTGCCGCTACCCACCGAAACCGTGACACCCGGTGAGGCCGAAGTGGCCGCTCCGGCGGTCGGGGTGCCAAATGCGGCGGTGGTTCCGGCAGCAGTAGTGCCCGTCACGGGCGAAGTCGCTACAGCCGTAGTAGAGGCGGCAGTAGGCGAGATACCTGTATCCACCGTGGTGGTATTCGCCGCTGCAACCGCCAGGTCGAGGGCGTTTACCATAATGGACGGGTTAGGGTTGCCATAGAAGACCAGGCTATTACCATCTGGCGACCAGGTCGGGTACCAGCCACCGAGTTTCTCCGGCAACTTTATCTGAGTGGTCGTCGCGGAAGCGACATCCACCGTGAACATTACGGCGTTGCGCAGGGAGAAGAAGGCGATAATCTTGCCGTCCGGCGACCAGTTATGGCCGAGGACATCGGAAGCAAGCTGGCGCTCGTCGCCCGGTTTGGCATCTACTTTAGTCACAAACAGCACCCGCACGATGCCGATGCCGTCCGGCCCTTTACCATCCGGAGCCGGGAGATTCTTAATAAAAGCGATTTGCTTACCGTCCGGCGACCAGACCGGGCTATAGCCGTTATAGGCGATGGTATGCAAACCGGTGCCGTCAAAGTTCACCAGTTCAATCCCGGCGTTATCGGCGGTGAAAACAATCTGTTTGCCGTCCGGCGACCAGGCGGCCCCGGCTTTATTCTGGGGCGAGTTGGTGACCTGGAAAGGATTGCTGCCATCCTGGTTGGAAGTAAAAACTTGCTGGGGGGCATCCAGGGAAGGCGATTGGAGATAGACCAACCGGTCCTTGGCGCTATTCGCCGCCGGAGGCGCGACATAGACCCCGGCAGTAACGGTCGGAATAGCCGTCGGAGCGGGAGCATTTGAGTCGGAAGTCGGGGAGAACCCGTTAGTGGCCCGCCACAAAATCGCCAGGATAACCAGGATAACCGGCAAACCGATGACGAGACCCCAGCCGACGTTTTCCCAGAGATTGCGCCAGCTTGAGCGGCGCGACGGTTCGTTCCGTTCGCGGCGTACCGGGCCCTTGCCGGGCGGCTGGCTCAAAGGGGCATTCGAACGTGTGTTGTCGTTTGCACCTGACCGGGGGGCTGAGGGGCTGGCCGGTCTTTGCGATACTCCCGCCCCGGACCGGCGCGTTCCGGTCGGGGTCGTCTTCTTATCAGAAGGCATGATTTAGCAACTCGCTCCTAGATTAATATTACAAATTTTTCGCCAGATTTTTAAAAAAGCCTTTGCGGGGCGGGGGTCTGGCCGGGTTTTCTAGCTCTTACGAGCCGGTGAACGAAAAGGTTCGGTTGGCAATAGTACAATGATTCAAAGCGGCTGTCAAAGATTACCCCAGGGGACAGGCCGAATAAGCTTGCTCGGCGCAAAAATGGTGGTGGAGATGAATCAAACCCTGCTGGCGGCAGGCCGTATTGGCGAGCCGGGCGATTGTCACCTTCCCGAGCGGCTTGCCTTCCAGGACCGCCTCGCCGGGATTGTCCAGCCAGTAGCGAAAGACCTGGCGGCCCACGTTCTCGATTAGTTCGTTACGGGAGAGGGGCGGGTGGACCCGGTAAGCGGCCAGGGTCTGCGAAACCAGTTTGGCGTCGCGTTTGTCGCGGCCATACCCGGCCAGGAACGGCAGGACAATGTTCAAGACCATATCGGCGGCCCGGCTTTCCCCGATTAGTTCAACCCCGGCGGCCTGGTTACTCCCCACCATCAGGGCGCGGTCGCCAAAATCGTAGCGGCTGGTCCAGAACAGCCCGCTATCACTCTCCTGGTCGCCCGGTTCGGCCCGTAAGAGCGCATTCAACCGCCCGGCGGCTCCCTCGATTGGCCCGAATACCGCCTTCCTGAACTTTTCAACCAGGTCAACCGCTTCATTTAATTGCCAGCCAACCAGCAACCGGGCTAACCCGGCCAGGCGGCGGGCCGGGTGGTTCGGCGGTCGCAAGCGGGCGAAAGTCCAATCGGCCTGGGAAAGCCAGGCGCTACCCGGTAACACCTGGCGCAACTGCCTCTCCAGAAGGGTCCAGCGGCTTTCGAGTTCGGCGGTGTACCTCTCTGCGATAAAGTCCTCCGGTGGGCCGTCCGGCGCTTCCCAGTCGAACGCGGGCGGAGGGGGTTCGGCGATACGCAGCCTCGTTTTGGGGTTGCGCTGAGAGGGAAGAAGGCCCGCCCCGCCCAGCAGGACCGTTTCCAACGTGAGAAGGCGTTCCTCGGCGCTTTCCCGGCGGGCGCGGGCTTCCCGGTCCAGGTCCACCATCACCGAAAGCGGTAAGACAGCGGCAAGACGGCGAAAAGGCTCTTTATTCTGGGAATAGCCGAGGGCTTCCAGTAGTCCCGCCCATAGCTCCTGGGCGGCGGCGTTGTCTTCACCGTCAGGGTCAGCCGCGCAAGCCGCTTCAAACCGGGCCGCTTTTTCCTCGAAACGCTGTTCGCCTAACCGCTCGACCTTATCAAGCACCTGGGATAGCCCGGCGTGGTGTTCGGCTACCCGGTCGCAACAAGGGCCCTCGCTTTCGGAAAGAGAGCCGAGCCTGGTGCCGCTCTGGCGGGCCGCTTCGAGGGTCTTTAGCAACTGCAACCCCGCCTCACGGAACAGCGGCAAAAGGGCCAGCACCGGCAAAGCCCGGCCCTGGGCGGTGCTTACGGGCGGACCATTATCTTCGAGCGCCACCTGCAAAATGACCTCGTTATAACGGGGGTCGGTATGGTGGCCGTGCAGATTCCAGTCGCCGCTCCGCAGGTGCAATTCCACGTCACCCTTTAGCAGTTCCGGCCCTAACCGCAGCATGGCCCCTTTGAAGTCGGGACCGAACCCGCCGCTCCACCGCCCCCGGTAGACCACCTCGACCTCGCGGCCATCGGTCGTGCGCAACCGCAAATTTTTGGGCCAGAGTTGAGCGTTCCAGACCAGCGCCAGGTCGTTCTCGCTCATCTGCCAGCGATTATTGCCCTCCTGGATGGCCAGGAGCGGCTGGTTGGCGGTTTCTGGCAGCATTAAATCAATGGGCATAGCCGAGGGACCGGGGATAGGCGCAGCAGGGGTTAGCCGGGAGGCTTCCTCGCCGGTAAGTTCCAGGTTTACGGGAAGGTTTTCGGATGGAGTTGGTGCCAGTGCAGTAGGCGCAGGGAAAGAAATTACCGGCGGTTGGCTGGCCGCCGGGCGCTTTTTCGGTCTGGCTGGAGAAGCCGGGGTCCGGCTTTTACGGGCAGGTAAGGGGTAGATAAAATTCCCCTGCTCGTCGTAAGGCATAGCCGCGCTCTTTCTACCCTGACTTTCTAAAACAATCTAGAGAAATTTTATAAAAATACGGCGAAAGAACCAAAATTAAAGCGAAAAACAGCGCCAGGCCTTTAGTGACCGAGACGCTGTTTTAACACATCTATCGTTTCGGGCGGGACATAGCGAGCGCCTGGCGAAGTCAACTGCCCGCCATCGCTGCGCCCGTGAAAGTCGCTGCCCCCGGTCGGGACCAGGTCAAACTTGCGGGCCAGGGCCAGGATGCGCTCGACCGTTTCTTCAGGGTAAGTGCCGTAGAAAGTTTCGATACCGGCGGCCCCGGCTTTCGCGGCCAGTTCGACCACCGTATCCATGTCGGGCGTATAGGTCGGGTGCGCCAGAACCGCCAGCCCACCGACCGAGCGAATAAGCGTGATGGCCTGTTCGGTTGTCACCTTTTCGCTGTGGACATAAGCCGGGCCGTCATTGCTGATGTAGCGGTCGAAAGCCTCGCGTACCGTCTCGACATAGCCGCGCTCTTTGAGAGCCTCGGCGATATGAGGACGCTGGGGCGCGGCGTCCCCGGCGATTTCCAGCACCCGTTTGTATTCGAGCGGCATCCCCAGGTCGGCCAGCTTTTTAACAATCGCCTCGGCCCGGCCATAGCGGTTAAAGCGGAATTTTTCCAGGTTCTGCTGGAAAGTCGGGTCCTGGTACTCAATAAAATAACCCAGGACGTGGACTTCCTTGCCGCCATAGTCGGCGCTGAGTTCGATGCCCGGAATGACTTCCAACCCCAGGGCCTGACCCACTTCCACGGCCCGGTCGAGAGCGGCAGTCGTATCGTGGTCGGTCAGGGCGAGCGTTTTAAGGCCAACCGAGGCCGCCAACCGCATCAGGTCGTCCACCGGCAAGGTGCCGTCCGAAGCGGTGCTGTGCATATGTAAATCTACGGTACTATTCATTAACCCCTTGGTTTCGTTTCAGATGCTAGAAAATAACGGGTCTGGTAATCGCCTCAGGCGTTAAACATGGCCGCCCCGGTCAGACCCGAAAAGTCACCCAGGCCGGTGCGTGTGATTTCGACGTTGGTCGCAGGCAGACGCAAAGCTTCAAACTTGGCCTCGCGGGTTGTAATATCGAAAAGATAGTCAACCGCTTCCATCAGACCGCCGCCCAATATCAATCTTTCCGGGTTGTAGAAGTTGATAACCGACGCCAGGCCCAGGCCCAGGATTTCGGCGGCTTCGCGCACGACGTGCTTGACCAGTTCATCATTGGCCTCGATAGCTTTGGCGATAATCTTGGAGCGAATAGCGATACTGCTGGCGGCGTTCGGGTCCGGGATGGTTCCTTCCCCGGCCAGGAGTTCGGTCAGAATTGAATTGCGGCCTCGCTTAAGTTCGCCCAGGAGGGTCCGGGTGATGGCGGTCCGGGAAGAATAGGCTTCCAGGTGGCCGCGCCCACCGCAACCGCACAGGCGGCCTTCGGCGCTGATAACCATGTGGCCGATTTCCCCGGCGGTCCCGGTCGCGCCCTTACGCAACTGGCCGTTCTGGACGATACCGCTGCCGATACCCGTCCCGATAAAGACACAAACAAAATCGGCGCACCCGACCCCGGCTCCAAATTTTAACTCACCGAGGGTAGCCGCCTCCACGTCGTTGCCGAGCGCCACCGGCAGTTTGAAGCGGTCCTGCAAAAGCGCACCCAGGGCATAGTTAGGTTTAACACCCAGGTTCGGCGCGAAAACCAGCACCTTCTCGTTACGGTCTACTTGCCCGGCGGCTCCCACACCAATCCCGGCAAAACGGGTATTCAAAGGCAGACCGCTGGAGGAAATAGCCTCGTCAATGGCGTCCCCAATCCGGCGGGCCAGGTCATTCTCTTTGTCGTGGTCGCGGTCTTTCCCGTCTTTGCCCTCTTTAGGCGTCGGTACCGTCTTTTTCTTCGCGGAACTGACAATTTTGCCGGTTCCAAGCTCGACAATACCCGCCAGAATTTTCGTGCCGCCCAGGTCCACCCCGATTCCGTAGCGTTCCATTTTCCTCCCTCTCTATGGGTTTTGGCGAATTTTCAAATCAGCCCAGTCCTATGCTATAATAACACAAATTAAGGGGCCTGCTCGTTTAGAAATCCATTTCCAGGAGGAGTCAGGCTGGACAAAGCAAGGGTCAAACCCCCAGGTTTGGCCGGGCTTGAGCAAGTGATTTCTTCTAGACAATGCTAAAATGGACGCCTTTGCAGCCGGGACTATTTTTGAACGGTTGCCGTTTTAGTGAGTGTGTTATTTATGGCGAGGCAGCAACCCATTTGGTGGGTAGATAGAGCAACCCATTTCATCCAGGTGTGAATGCTCTATCCGTATATTCTCGGCCGTTTACCCAAAGTAGAATGTAATGGTTTGGGGAATTGCAGTTAAACGGATGAATAGCCGGAGGAAAGTTTGGATTTGCACGAAATCGAAGAAAAACCGCTATCACAACCGTCTACAGACCGGGTACCGGTCTATTCGAACCTGAAGAATCACAAGCCCCAGGCCACTCCCAAAGATCGCCTGCGATTGGTTGGCCGCTTTATCCTGGATCTGGTCCTGATAAACGCCACTTTCATCCTGGCCTATTTTGTCCGCTACGGCCTGGAGGTCGGGGCCGAAATCCTCGAATTCAACTATGTGCCCTTATCCGACTATTTTGGCAGCATGGTTACCTTTTCGGTCATCTTTTTTGTGGTTTTGCAGTTCAAAGGCTTTTATCGGCTCTCGCGGACGGTAACCTTTATAGACGAGTTGGGCATGATTGCCAGCGCCGCCGCTTACGCGGTCCTGGCGATGCTGGTCCTGGTCTTCCTCACCCGCCCACTTTCTATCTCCCGCTTGATGTATCTCTATTTGTTCCCCTTCTCTTTTTTGCTGCTCGGAGTGTCGCGCTATATCGCCCGGCGCATCCGGCACTATATGCTGTTGCGCGGGAAGGGGGTCAAAAATCTGCTGGTGGTAGGCGCAACCGACCAGGCGACCCGGATTATGCAGGCCATCGTCGAAACACCCACCCTCGGCTTTCGCCTGACCGGTTATATTGACGACGAAACACGGTTCTCAGAGTGGATTATTCCTTTGCGCTATCGCAACGGCAACCCGGTGCCGCACCTCGGCCCCCTGAATAAACTGCGCGAACTGGTCGAGGAACTGAAAATCGAGGAAGTCATGGTAGCCCTCCCGGCCAACATGCACCAGACCGTCAACGAGGTAATCAACCTCTGTCATGAGTTGGACATCCAGTTTACCCTTGTGCCGGATATTTTCGAATTGCATGTAAATGCCCTCGACCTGCAACAGCTAAACGGCGTACCCCTGATTGGCATCAAAGACAACCGCCTGACCGGGTTTAACTACGTGGTCAAGCGGGTTATCGACTTCAGCCTGGCCCTGGTCCTGACCCTGATAGTCGTTATTCCAATGCTTATAATTGCTATCGCGATTAAAATCGAGTCGCCTGGCCCGGTTATCTTCCGCCAGAAGCGGGTAGGCCGCAACGGCAAGCTTTTCACCTTCTACAAGTTTCGCTCGATGGTAAACAACGCCGACGCCAAGTTTAACGAACTGCTCCAGTATAACGAGACCGGCGGCGCGACCTTCAAAATGGTAAAAGACCCTCGCCTGACCAGGATTGGCCGGTTTATCCGGGCGACCAGCCTGGACGAGTTACCCCAAATCTTCAATATCCTGAGCGGCCAGATGAGTTTCGTCGGTCCCCGCCCCGGCCTGGAACGCGAAGTCGTAAAGTACCAGGAATGGCACTATCGCCGCCTGGAAGTCACCCCCGGCTTAACCGGCCTCTGGCAGGTAAGCGGGCGGAGCAAACTTACCTTTGACGAGATGGTCCGGCTGGATATTTACTACGCCGAAAACTGGTCAATCGCCCTCGATTTTAAGATTTTACTGCGGACTATCCCTGCCGTACTGAAAAGAGAAGGAGCTTACTAAAAGCCCGGACCGGGTGAGCTCGTGCCAGCGGGCGCGTCATGCCTGTTCCAGGCCGGATGGCCTTAATGAAAGTTGCAATAATCCACGATTACCTGAACCAGTACGGTGGGGCCGAGCGTCTCCTGGAAGCCATTTGTGAGCTTTACCCGGACGCTCCCATCTATACTTCGATTTATAACCCGGATAAAGTCCAGCATCGTTTCGATGGGCGGGATGTCCGCACCTCTTTCATGCAAAGGCTGCCCGGTGTAATCAATCACCACCAGGTCTACCTGCCTTTTTATACCTTCGCTTTCGAAAGTTTCGATTTATCCGGTTACGACCTGGTTATAAGCAGTTCTTCGGCCTGGGCCAAGGGCGTCAAGGTTTCACCGGAAACCCTGCATATCTGCTACTGCCACACCCCCATGCGCTTCGTCTGGCAGTTCGACGATTACGCCAAGCGCGAACGCATCAAAGGCCCGGCCAAGGCAGTCTTGCCATTGTTTTTGAACTATGTTAGACTCTGGGACGTTAAAACGGCCCAGAGGCCGGACTTTTATGTGGCGAATTCCCAGACAGTCAGGGAACGGATTGCCAGGTTCTGGCAGCGGGACGCAGTGGTTATAAACCCTCCGGTTGAGGTCTCCGAAATACCTTACCGGGGTGCTCCGCGCCAGGATTTTTATTTGTGGGTGGGCCGGATGGTGCCCTACAAACGGGCCGACGTGGCTATCCGGGCTTTTAAAGAACTCGATTTACCCTTGAAGGTCGTTGGCACCGGGCGCGACATGGAAGCGCTGAAGAAAATGGCCGGCCCCAGGACCGAATTCCTGGGGTTCGTGCCGGATGAGCAGGTCCGCGAGCTTTTCACCCAGTGCCGGGCTTTTATCCAGGCCGGGGCCGAGGATTTCGGGATTACCCCGGTAGAGGCTATGGCGGGTGGGGCCCCGGTTATCGCCATCAACCAGTATGGCCCGGCGGAAATCGTACTTGACGGCAAGACCGGCCTCTTTTTTGAAACCCAGACCCAGGAAGCCCTGGTGGAAGCGGTCCGGCGCTTTGAGGCCGACCCGGCAAAGTTCGACTCGGCGGAGATTCGCCGCTACGCCGAAACCTTCGACCACCAGGTATTCCTGAAACGCTTTGGTGATTATGTCAACCAGCGCTGGGAGGAACATACCAGGGGCAAAGGTGCGCCAAACGGCGAACGCAACAACGTAAAAGGCGAAGACACCAAAATTAGGGTTTAAGCTGGCGGAACAACAGCAACACTTTTTCTCGGGTGTATAAAAGAATTTCTGCTTTGAATTTGGGAAACATTTCAAGAATAATGTCGAACGTACCTACTTTTAGGGAGCGTTCGACGTTCAACGAGGTTTTATGGAATTAAGGCGTTACTGGCAAATTATCTGGCGTTACTGGCTCGTGGTCGCGGTTCTAACCCTGGTCGGGATCATTGCCGCTTTACAATACTATACCAGCAACAAACCAACTTTTCAGGCCGTAGCGACCGTCAATGTCTCGCAAGACCCCTCCCCTAACGACCAGTATTCGGGGATTTACGCCAACCAGGCCAGCGATTATGTCAATGACGAACTGGTAAAAATCATTACCGGCAATGTCTTCATGAAAGATGTCTCCGACCAGCTTAAAGAAGGAAATATCAACTTTACCCCGGACGAACTCAAAGGCATGGTTTCGGTCGAGCCTAAAAACCGGACCCTGACCATCACGGCCAACAACAACGACCAGAACGCCGCCCTGAAAATCGCCCAAACCGTCGCCAACACCCTCCAAAACTCGGCTACCAAGTACACCGCGCCCCGCCAGGTCCAGATTAGAGTGATAGATTTACCAAACCAGAGCAACCTTAATGGGGGCCGGAACGTTCTACTGGCAGTGGTGCGGGTAATAGCCGGGTTGCTGGCCGGGATTGCCCTGGCTTTCCTGCTGGCCTACCTCGATAACAAGGTACGGAGTAAAAACGAACTGGAAGAATTGCTGGGAGTACCGGTGCTGGGCCAGATTCCGGTGGCGAGTAAGCTGGAAGCGACCACCGCCACCCAGGCCCCCGGTCAGGTCGAAGACCCGATTGTCAGCGCCCGGTTAAGCTCGATTCAGCACCCGGCGGTCCCGGCGGAAAAACCCGCACCCTATATACCGGCCAACCTGCCGGGGGAAATATCAAGCGGGCAACCGGCCATTACCGGCGAAAACACATCAAAAGTTTATACGGTAGCGGCGGAACCGGAAGAAGTGGGCCTCGTCCCCGCCAAACCCCGGCGCGCCACCCGCGCCCGCAAGGAACCTCCGACCCAGGACAAAATTAGTTAGCCCGCCGTTAAACCCGGTCGATAAGGACAGGCTTTGCAGCTAAAAGAAATCCTCAAAATAATAAGCAAACGCTGGTGGTTGGCCCTGGTAGTGGCGATAGCCGCAATGATTGTGGCTTTCCTTTACAGCATCGCCCAGCCTAAAATCTACGAAACCACCATTACTATCCTCGGGAAGACCGCCAAACCGGACGTGGGGCTCGATAACACGGTCAAATCGGAAATCTTGCGCCTGCCGACTCGCCTGAAATCGACCGACCTGGCCTCTAAAATTGACCAGCGCGGCCATTTCGACCTCGGCGCGGACACTATCGCGGCCAAGATTACGGCCACTCCCAAACAGGATAACTATTATCTCTTGCTGACGGTGGACGATACCGACCCGGTCCGGGCCGCCGCCATCGCCAATACCGCCGCCGACATCATCAGCGAGGATATTTTACAGGCCGAGACCCTGGCCCCGGACGATTCGAAGATTTTCTTTGATAAGACTGCCAAAGCGCCGGTCCCCGACCGCCCTTCTACCCCGCGCACAAACCTTAATACGGCGGCGGCGGGGGCGCTCGGCCTGGTGGTCGGTCTGATTCTAATCTTCGTGGTGGACTTCTTCGATACAAGCATGCGCTCCCAGGAGGACGTGGAGCGGCAAACCGGCCTGAATGTGCTGGGTAATATCCCGGCCTGGAAACATAACCAGCGGAAAATGACCCTTTCGGGGGTGGGTAACCTCAACCCGAACTCGACCCAACAAAAAAGGACCGATGAAGCCGCCGGGGACGCCTGACCCCGGTAGCACCCTGAATCAACCAAGCTTTTAAATGAGCCGACAGGCAAGGAGTTAGCAGGCGTGAGCCTTCAAATGAAAAACATTAACCAGAAACAGTATACGAACCCCGGCCCTGAAGTCCTGGTGACGCTGCTCGACCCCCGCTCACAGGTGGCCGAGGCGTACCGGACCCTGCGGACCAATATCCAGTTTAGCAGCCTGGAAAAGCCGGTTAAAACGCTTCTCCTGACCAGCGCCCGGCCCGGCGAAGATAAGTCGGTCGGCATCGCTAACCTGGCCGTCACTTTCGCCCAGATGGGCAGCCGGGTAATCCTGGTAGACGCCGATTTACGCCGCCCTTCCCAGCATACCATCTTCGGGGTGGCAAACGACCAGGGGCTTACCGGGACGCTTCTAAGCGCGGGTAACGCCGCCCAGAATAACGGCCTCGCCAGGAGCTACTTTCCGGTGAGCGAGTTACCTTTAGTCCAGACCCAGGTACCTAACCTGCGTCTCCTGACGAGCGGGTCGCTGCCCGCCAACCCGGCGGAAGTGCTAAACTCGGCCTTGATGGGCGAACTTATCCGCCGCCTGGGCGAGGAAGCCGACTACGTGCTATTCGACGCTCCGCCCCTTCTGGCCGTAACTGACGCCGCTATCCTGGCCGCCCGGTTGGACGCGACCTTGCTCGTCCTCAAAGCCGGAAAGACCAGCCGCGAGGACGCCCGCGAAGCTAAAGACCAGCTTGATAGGGTCCACGCTAACCTGCTCGGTGCGGTCCTGAATAACGCCCGCCCGGTCAGGGCCAAATATAGCTATTAAATTTTTCGTAATTATGTAAACCTGGCAGGAGCTTAGGCTCCTGCCTTTTTAATTTCCTCTTTGGGATTAACCGCGAACCGCTGCGATATTAAAATGAAAGCGATAAAAAAGTAGAAATAGCCGTTGACGTAGGTATTCAGGGCAATAAATAGTAGCAATCCCACGGTCATCCAGGCCAGGCAATCGGCCAGGCTTTTCATTTTGCGCCAGGTCATGACTAAAACAACCACCAGCACGAGGGTCTGGATTATCTTGGCAAAGCGGAGCGGCACTACCTGGTAGACCAGGTAAGCCAGGTTGACCGATGGGGTAGAAAGGACGACCGCCTTACGGTCCAGGCCGTTAACCAGGCTGTTTGTAAAATCGGAAAACGACCAAAGCAAAAATGGTCCCACCACCAGCAAGACCCCCACTCCTATAGCGACCAGGGCCAGGACAGTTTTCCCCAGGTTATAAGTTTTTAGCAGGTAAAGCAGGTAGAAGGGGACCAGAACGAAGTTAAAAGGGGTCAGGGTCAGACCAATTCCCAGGATAAACCCGCCCCACAAGAACTTTCGCCGACTTAACACCACGACAAAACAGGTCAAGAGCAGCCATTCCGGCGTTTCGTAAAGGTCGTGACGATACTGGAAAAAAGGACAAAGGAGGAATAGACTGACCAGCGCCAGCACCGGACCCCTGGCCCGGACATCTACCGTTTTATAGAGGATAAAAGCAATCAGCAGCACACAGGCCAGGTTTGTAAACCGCAAATCGGTTTTTAAAAAAGTCCCCGGAAAGTAAAAAAGGACATTGGCCGGGAAATAATCGAGGTAATTGCCGGTTTCGGGGATAGTTGAAAACTGGCGGCTATAGGGAAAGTGGCCGTCCAGGATATTCTGGTTGCTCAGGGTCATAATCGGCAGCATATCGGAGCGCCCCACGTTGAGCGGGAACGAAACGATACTGAGCAGATAGACCAGGGCATAGGCCGCCAGCACGAAGAAAAAGAAGTGTTCCAGCTTGAAATGGGAAAACCAGAACCACCCGAACCCGGCAGCCAGGACGAGGAACAGCGCCCCGGCCAGCCAGAGATTTAGCCGGTAATCGTAGCGCTCGAAAGTCCGGGCTTGCAAGATAAGGAGGCCAAAAGTGATAACCTCAAAACCGAACCCTATTCCCACGACCAGCCTGGAAATATTCCAGCCGTCAATCCAGGCCAGCAGGCCCGGCCTGTGGTTCTCAAGCCACCGCTTTAACCATCCCGGCCACAGAAAAACTACCACACAGAATATAAACAACAACGAATAAGGGACCAGGACAAGTTGTATCAGGGTTTCATAGTTCCCGGCCTTCCAACCGTCCAGCCGCAAGGTAAGGAGTAGAAAGGCGAGAGCAAAGGCGACTATCCTCAATCTATCTTCGGTTTCAAACTCAGGCGGGGAGCCAACCTGTCCGGTGACGCCCAATTTTGCATACATATAAATCCAGTCTATCTAGTTTAGCGTTTTGTGTGGCGATATACGGATAATTTTGAATTTGTTGTAAGGTTGCTGCATTGCCTGAATAATAGCAAAAATCGGGGAGGTCTTCTACTTTAGAAGTTTCATTTCGTCGCCGGAGCGGAGGAAGGCCAGGCGGTCGAGGCGGGCTTCGAGCAACCGCAGCCATTGGAGGTCGGCTTCCAGGTGCAAAATAGCCCCTTCGAGCAGCAACAGGCGGGTTTCGGTCGACTCGCGCTCCTGGGGTGAACGAGGGTCAGCCTCGCCGGGATTTACAAAGATGGCGAGTTTCAGGCGGTGCCGCTTGAGTTCGTCCAGGTTCTTCTGGAGGTGGGCGTGTTGCTGCTCGATAATCGTCCAACTGGTCAGGCCGTCGGTATGGCTACCGACCACCAGGGCATGCACCAGTAACTTTTGAAAGAACTGGCTGCGGACATTCTCGAAAGAATCCTCGACCGGGCATTCGAGCCAGTGCATTAGGTCGTCGCGCCCTTTTTCGGTCAGGCTATAGACCTTGCGAGGCGGGGAGTTCTTCTGCTCGACCGTCTCGCAACTGACTTTGCCTTCGCTGGTTAACTTCGTCATCAGGGCGTAAATTTGCCCGGCGCTGACCTCGCGCATCTGGCTAAAGATACGCTCGAATTCCTGCTTCATCTCGTAACCGTGGCGAGGGGTATGGGCAAGCAATCCAAGGAGGGCGTATTTAATTGTCATCGCTCCCGGTCCTCCAGACCCCAGCTTCGCAAGAACAACTGCCAGTTACGCTGGCGCTGTCTTTCCTGCTGCTCCGGGGACAGACCGTAGACGGGACGGGCGAAACCGGCAGGCCGCTCGACCATCTTTTCAAGGACCGGAGAGACTTTTAGCGCAAACCCCTTATCCTTAAAGGAATAGCTATAATCGAGGCCGAGGGCGTAGGGGAAACGGAAATGCTCGTCCATAAACCCGGCTTCCTCGATTAAAGAGCGCCGGATACAAAGCACGCTGCCCTCAAAGGCTTCGGCTGCTACCGCCGCATCTTTCGTTGTAGACGCCAGGTCATAGCCGGTCAAGTGCGAGCCATCCCGCAAGAGGGTTACCGGGTAAGCTCCGAACAGCGCCGGAGTCTGGCCGCTCAACTGGTCACATTCGCGCCACAAGTCTTCGAAATAATCCCCGGTCAGGCGCAACCCGGCATCCAGGAGCAACAGGTATTTTCCCCGGCTCTGCCGCAAAGCGATATTGCGGCCCGCCGCCTCCCCCAGGTTGGTCTGGGCGTAGACGACCCGGAAATTGGCGTAACCCTGGGCCAGGGGCGCCAGGTATTCAAAGACCCGCTCCGAGCCGTTCATCTCGGCCACAATCACTTCGAGGGAACGGACGCTGCGAGGCAGGATTTTTAAGATACTCTCGACGGTAGTCCGTATTTCGGGCAAGTTGTCATAGGCGACCAGGCTGATGCTGAAATCGAAACGGTCCGGCTCGTTCAGGTAGGAGCGCACATCCTGGCTACGGTTAATCCGGCGCACTGCGGTCTCTTCGGTCGGGCTGGCCTTAGCGGGGTTCCCGTTGCGCTGGCCCGGTTGGGGTTTACCGTCCTTCGAGAAGCCCGGTTGAGGACGGGTGCGGCCTTCCACCCCGGTGACCATGGCGCGGTTCCGAGGTGGTTCGGGGCGTTCCGGGCGGCGAGGTGAGGTGGGTTCAGGCCGGTTTTGAGCAGGCTTTTCCCTTTCCCCACTTTGAGGACGGAGAGGCCGGGCCGCCATTTCGGGCAAACCCAATCCCCGGCTCAGACCCAGCACCCCGGCGAAATCGGTCAGGAGGGCCAGTTTGGAAGAGTCTGGCAGTTCGCTTTGCAAGAGCATCCAGATAGTTGCCAGCGCGCGGGGCGTACCCAGGTCTTCGCAGAGCAGGTTGTAAAAGCTATCGCGCCACTCGGCCACACTGCCGGGGGCTTTTTCCAGGTTGGGCAGGGCCTGGGCGTTCTCGCCCGACTGGAACCGGCGCACATAGTCTTTCAGGCGACTAAAGGCGGCCCGCGCCCCGGCCAGCGTATCGGGGCCAATTTTCAAAGAAGAAGAATAAGGAGCGTTAGAGTAAAAATAGAGCCGGATTTCATCCAGGCTAAACCCGGTCAGGTCGCCCGTCGAAACAGGGGCAGCTACTTTCAACCAGAGACCGGAGCGACCTCGCGACGGTTCGCTGGCAACCACAAGTTGGGCCGCTTCGGGGCGGTCTACCAGTTGGACCCGGCGACCTGTCCGCTGGGCCAGGCGCGAAAATAGGTCGGCAGTCAGGTAGAGCCGCAAAGCAGTAGCATCGGGAAAAGCGGTCAGGGCCGGGGGCGAGGCGGAAAGCGCCGGGGGAGGGCCGGAATCCGGCCAGGCCAGGTACAACCGCACCGGGTCGGCAGGCGGCAAGGTCTCTTTGCGGTTGGACCAACCGTTTAACAACTTTATCTTTTCCATTAGTGACCCCTAAAATCCGAATACCTGCATGGCCGGGCGGCGCGAACACTCCCCATTTACAGCAAAAACCGCCCATAAAGCGGGCGGCGGTTCTTACCTTTTGATGGTTATAATTATAGCATAAATCTTTGCAAAAGTATGTAACAAAGGTCCTTTTATCGTTACGAATCGGCTGCTAGAATAAGAGGGTATGCGCGAAAAAATCTCGCTATAACCCGGCCCTGGCAGGCCATTATTGGGTCATTTTAACCCGGTCCGACCGTGTACAAAAAGCCAGGCCAACGCAATTTTGCCCCGGCAAAAGAGGTGTTTTAGCTGATTTTAACGCACGTTTGAGGTATAATTTGCCCTTGCGCTATCATCGCAAGGAACGGAAGGGACCATGCAGAAACGTACACATTATGACATTCTGGGGGTGGAACGGAACGCCCATCCCTCTCAGATAAAATCACAACACCGCCGGTTGGCAAAGCAATATCATCCTGACCTAAACCCGGGCGACCCCAAAGCCTCCCAGCGTTTCCGTGAAGTCCAGGCCGCTTATGATGTGCTTTCCGACCAGGATAAACGCCGCCAGTACGATGAAACATTGCGCCCGGAACCGGTGGAAGCCTTCGACGGCTATCACGAAAACTTCCGCACGTACCGCACCTACGAGGCCCGGCCCCGCCCGCGCACCAGTTCCAGCGCCCGGCGCAACACTCGCCCGGTCAACCGGCCCCACCAGCCGCGCGCGGCCTATTCCAACTATACCGTCTTCCTTAGCCTGCAAGAACTTTTCCGGGGAGCCCGCCGCACCATCACGGTCGGTCAGACCTATACCTGCGGACGCTGCCGGGGCACCGGCAAGATTGATTTCATGACCTGCAAACGCTGCGGCGGCTACGGGTTCCTTGTCAGTTACCAGAACCAGGACATTATCATACCACCCGGTTTGCAGCCCGATATGAAAATTCGGATTGACCTGAACCACAGCCAGCCCGAAGACGACATGCTCGACTCACCTATCGGGACCAATATTTCTGTTACGGTCAAACTGGACGATAGCGGTCCGTTCGAGATGCGAGATAACCAGATTTATACCACCGCAATAGTCCCTGACGAGGTGCTGGAAAACGGTGGTAACTGGACCATCCCCGACCCGATGGGAGACGAATTTTCCTTTACGATACCGCCCCACACCCTGAGCGGGACGACCCTGAAACTGCGCAAGCATGGGCTGCGGTTGGGCGCGTCTTCGCGGCGCGGACATCTCTATTGCACTTTGCTGGCAGCTAACCTGGAACATACCACCGAAAGAACCAAGGAAGGGAGTAAACAAAAGGGATAAGAATGAAAACCACCTATAAAGCAGTTTGTGAATACGATGACGGCACCAAAGATACCGCCACGGTCGTGATAACCTCCGAAGGCGCTGAAATCTACCAGGTGGCCTGGGAAATCAGCAACGGGGAAAAAGACCGGGCCGTCCTGGAAGCGACCTCAAACGACGAAGCTTTTGAAATCTGGTGCGAGGAAAACGGGTTCGAACCGGCCTCCTGACGAGCCGGGACGCCTAGTGCTTTCGTTTCGATAGTAGATTGTCGTTCTCGTCGTAGCGTTCCTCAATGACTACGCCCCCCGGCTCGTTATCGCGCATGTAGACCCGGAAGGTGTCGTTGGGGTCGGCGTAGTCCATGTTGTCGCGGATAGTCTGGAGAATGATTTTCAGGTCGTCTTTGCTGGCCTCGATGTTAGCGATAAACTTCATTGTCCGCTCCTTTTCTCTCAACTTTATTTCTTCAAGATTTATAGAAAAAGACGTTGTAGACGTTATCTTTGATGGCCTGCAAACATTCTTCGAGATGCCCGGCCACTTCCAGGTCCTGCCATTTTTTGTTATCCCGGTAATAAGCCAGCACGAATAGACTGCTGGCGGTATCCACCGGGCTGACCCTGGCCCAGGGCGCGTAATAGCCCTCCCAGGGTTCGTCACCGTCCGGCACCACGTATTCATAAAGAATGAGGGTGCCCCGGCGTTCTTCACCCAGGATGTCGGCCCAGGCCGGGTTCGGCCCGATAAACTCCTGGGCTCGTTTCAATAATTCACTTATTCCCACGATTCGCATGTTAAAAGTGTAGCACGAACCGTCCCACCGGGCAATGCGCGTACTCTACTTTTAAAACTTGCCGTAGCTTCAATTCAAGTTTATAATCCACACGAAAAGTTTGTACTCGGTACGGTACAGGGTTCATAAAAGCAGTTAATTCGAGTGGTGAGTAAGGACTTCAAATAATTTATGGTGCAAGCCTCGAAGTTAGATAATAACCGGGATACTCTTCCCAAAGTGGTCGTAATAGGGGGAGGCACCGGGGTTTCTACGGTGCTGAGCCACCTTAAAAAGGTTGCCAACGTCACGGCAATTGTTTCGATGATGGACAGCGGCGGCAGCAGCGGGCGTCTCCGGGACGAACACGGTGTTTTGCCGCCCGGTGACGTGTTAAAATGCCTGACCGAGCTTTTACCCGACGACGAACGCAGCCTGAAGTGGGCCGATTTCCTCAACTACCGTTTTCAGAAGGGGGAAGGGTTGAAAGGTCATTCGCTCGGCAACCTGCTCCTGACCGCCGCGTATGACTGGGAGGGTGGCACCTCTTACGGCATTGAAGCGCTCTCCTGGCTGCTCAAAATCGAGGGGCAAGTCTTACCCGTCACCCTCAACAATGTCGAGCTTATCGCCCGGTTGTCGGACGGCAGCGAGGTAATCGGGGAGACCCATATTGATTTAAGGACGCAAGACCTCGACCGCAAAATCGAATATATCCGGCTTTCCCGGCGGGCTCAGCTTTACAAACCGGTTGCCGACGCTATCAAGAACGCCGATAAAATCGTAATCGGGCCGGGCAGTCTTTTTACCAGTATCCTGCCGAACTTCCTGGTGGAGGGGTTATCCGAGGCTCTCAAGGAAAGTACCGCCCCAAAAATCTATATCTGTAACCTGGTGACCGACCCGGCGGAGACGGACGGCTATAAGACCTCTGACTTTGTCCAGAAGATAACCGAATACCTGGCCGATGGCGACAAACTGGACTATGTGCTGGTAAATAACGGCCCGGTCAGCGACCTGGCTTTACGAATGTACGAAACCGAAGGAAAGTTCCCGGTGCAAATAGACCTGGAAGAAAAGTCCGAAATGGTCCGCAACCGTGTAATTCTGGGGGCCCTCTGCCGGGGCAAAGAAGTTTTACGCCATGATAGCGAAATCCTGGCCCACACCATCCTCAACCTGGAGTAATTGAGCATGATTCCTTTAGATGAAATAGACCGGACTATCCTGCGGATTTTACTCGCAAACAGTAAGACTTCTCAGGCCGAAATCGCCGAGCAGGTCGGTATCAAAGCGCCGTCGGTCTTCGAGCGCATCAAGAAATTACAGGACCGGGGGGTTATCACCGGGTATAGCGCCTGCGTGGATGCCGACAAACTGGGTAAGAACCTGACCGCTTTTATCAGCGTGACCCTGGAAGGTGGGGCGCGCTATGCCGACGAGAGCAGTATAATGGATGCTATCCGTGCCGAAACTTCGATTGAAGAATGTCATGTCGTAGCCGGGGAAGAATCGTATATAATCAAGGCCAGGGTCAGCACACCGCTTGAACTTCAGGAATTGACCACCCGGTTGCGCCGGATGCAGGGGGTCGCCAATACTCGCACTACCGTTGCGCTTTCCACCCCGATTGACCGCCCTCTCGCGATTGATTAACAACCAGTTTTGACCGGAATTACCCTAAAAATGTTAAATAATTTTAACAAAGTTAAACTACACTTTGAATAATTGAGTGGTAATTACTCGTCAAAACATTTGACAAATGTCGAGAGTCCGTTTATATTACATGACAATAGAGTGAAGGATTTCACTTCTGCTGTGCCTTAAACCCATCTCTTCTCGGGTTAAAAGTTTAATAGAGTTAACGAGAGTAAAGCTATTCGAAACTATAACTATCCAGTTTACGATGACCAAGACGATTTTGATGAGCCTGTACAGCTTCCCAAACGTCTCCCTCAACAGGAGTGCCTCCGGTGTGGCAACATTTATCCCGGTGGACTCAAACGCTGCACAGCCTGCGGCCTGGACAACACGCGGGCCCAAATCCGCCCGGAGATAGCCACTCCGTGGCCCGGCTTTGAACGAGGGGTCATAGAATGTAATAGTTGCGGCTATACCACTCCAGACGATAACGCCCGGCGAGGCCGCATTCAAAAGTGCGGTCAGTGTTCGAAGGTACTGTATATTCCGAGCGGCCTCTACCGGATTACCCCGGCGGCGGGCCAATCGGCTCCGCGCTACAAAGAATCGCACGGGTTTTTCTGGTGGCTGCAAGACCGGGTCGGCGCGAAGTTAAACCGCTTCTCGCGCAGTCGCTACCGCTTGCCGGTCGCCTTCCTGATTTTCGTCATGGGCGTGGCCTTGATTGTCGGCCTGATTTATATCAAGAACCAGGTACCACCCGTGGTGGCTAAACCTTCTCCCCTTTCCATTTATTACAATAATGTCCTCTCAATCGACAAAAAGCTGATGACTGCCGAGGACGAATTTGATAAAGGGTCGGGTGGGAAACCCCAGAGTGTGGACGAATTCGCTGATAAAGCCAGCGCCAACAACCAGACCCGCTTCGTACGCGCCGCCGACCGCATGGAAAAACAGGTCGAGGGCTTCCTGAGCGATACTTACGCGATGCAGGCAACCCTGCCCGCCGGGGCCGAGACACACTATGCCGCCCTTAAAGCCAAGCTGGAACAATACCAGATGTATTACGCCCGGCTTAAAGACGGGGTTGAAACAAAGAACGAAGGCCGCTGGAAGGAAGCTTTCGCCGGTCTCGACGCCCTAAAACAGGCCAAAACCGCCGAGGAACAGGCTTTCAACCAGTTACAGGCGATAGTCCTCACACCTACCCAGATGATAACGGCTAAAGCTTAACCGATGACCTGGCGTATAGCAGCGGTTTACCTGGCGGTAACAACAATAATACTAACCGGCTGGCTGACTTTTAACAGCCCGGTCGAGTTTCAATTGAAAGCGGCCAACTCCCTTGGGGATAAGGCCGCTTTTGGTTCGATTCTTTACCAGGCTACCGTTACTCCCGTCCCGGCCACCCCGACCCCGGTGCCCCCCACTCCCACACCTGCCCCACCAACGCCAACACCCAGCCCGACCTCTGCCGAGTCTGGTAACGGTACGAAGACCAATTTGCCGGTTGTCCCAATTTTCCTGGGCATCCTGTTTGTCGGTTTAATACTGGCGGTAGCGGTGCCGGTTATACGTTCCCGCTTTGGTCGGCGCTAAGAAATTCTCCTCTGCCCTGAATAAAGCCTGGGAAAAAACCTGGCCGGGGCTTTTTGTGCTGGTAATCCTGGCGACCCTGCTTCCCCTGCTGAGCTTTTCCTCCGGAGAACGCTACTGGCCGGGCTTTTACTATGCCCCCTTTTACACCAACAGTGTCTTTTCAGACCCGGATGTACCCGCCGCCCGGTCCGGTCTCAAACCCGAGGACCGGGTTATCGGCCTGAACGGGGTCCGTATCGAATTCCTGCGCGAAATCACTGCCGAGCAAGGCCGGGCGGGTGGAAGTTTATCGCTGGTCTACGAGCTTGGACGGGAACTGGCGGCTATCAAGGTGCCGGTGGAACAGGTTGGCTGGGGGCGGTTATTCGATAAATGGGCCGTCTTTATCCTGGGTGGGCTGGGGCTGGCAGGCCTCGGCTGGCGCACCCGGAACCGGGTGACCCAGGTTGGAGCGCTGGTCTTTCTCGCCAGTGGTGATTACTGGCTCAACCCTGGCGCGGAGCGTTTGAGCGGCTTCGACCCGGCCTCGTTCGTGGCTTCAGGCGAATGGGGAATGGCTTCCAGCAAGTGGTCAACCTATTTCTACTGGCCGCTCTGGCTGGCGCTCTGGGGCGTAATTGCCTGGGTACTGCTGGGACAGCTAAAAGTCCGCCGGAGGATTTTATTCGTTCTAAGGGCGCTGCTGGGGGCTTTTGCGCTGGCCGACCTGGCCGTCTACATTTATGAAGCCTTGCGAACGGCCCGCTTTAACAACCCCGATTATATTACCTTCCATATCCGGGCGGTCTGGTGGCCAGGCTGGGCGCTGGTACTGGTCCTGGCAATCGCGGCGGTTATCCGGTTAAACCGTGGCAGCGAATGGCGCTGGTGGGCGGGTCTGGTCGGGCTGGTTATTTTCGTGTTGGGGTTTGGGGCACCCATCTTTTACGCCGTAGAAATTCCGGGACCGGGGGCGCAGTGGTACGCCCTGGGCCTGGTGCTAACGAGTTGGGCCTGGAGTTATTGGGGTAAAGCCGCCAGGCCGCGCTCGAACTCCGCCGGGTGAAGTTGGAGGGCCTGGCGCAGGTTAGCGTCAACCTGACTTTTGGAGAGCAGGAGTTCCCGCAAACTCTCACGGTCGGTAATTCCCCGGAAAGCGGCCTGCCCGGCCCGGTAAAGGGCGGCGACAAACGGGACGATCAGGTGGGGTCGCCCCGTCAGGTAAGGCGGAAAAGTGGAGAGGACCGCCACGATTTCACCGTAAGGGGTCGGGGCGAACCGCTTCTCAAGATTATAAAGTTCGAAAATTTCCGGGTCCTGTAGTTCTAAATCGGGACAGCGTTCCCGCAAATCCGCCAGCCGGGAATACCCGTTTTGCTCCCCTGACATATCGTCCTCCGGTCTAAATTTTGAGTTCGACTATTATACCATGCCATTTCAAGCTATAAATACATTACATAAATACTATTGCACGCCTAATTTTGGCCTGTTATAATCGACTCAACATAACACCTTTAGATTTTTCGCACTCATATTTGGCTCATTCATGGTAGGTGGTTGTAGAAGGTCCTATGTCCAAACCAGAGGTTAAAGAGCTAGTTGATAAGGGAGTAACCGCTCTCAAAGCCGGGGACCGTGAGGAAGCCCGGTTCTGGCTGGCTGAAGCTATTCAACACGATGCCCGTAACGAACGCGCCTGGGTCTACCTGGCAGCGGTATTGCCGCGCCAGCAAGCCATCGCTGCGCTCGAACGGGTGCTTACCCTCAATCCCGAAAATGCCAAGGCCCAGAAGGGGCTGAATATTCTTCTCAACCAGCCAGCCCAGACCGCCGAAGGGCCGTCCGTCGCTACCGCTACCACGGCTGCTACCGCCCCGGAACCGCCCCGGCCTACTCGAAACGTGCCAAGACCTTCGATTATTTCACGCTCGGACCGCCGCAATAACCGCCGACCGGAACGCCCTACCCAGCCAACTCAACCGGTTACACCCGCAGCCAGGGACGAGAAAGTGCCCGGCTTTGACGAACAGGCGACCAGCCCGTTTATTCCCCCGGCAGCGGCCATGCCTTTCAACCACCCGATTGTAATTCACCTCGGACCGGCCCACCACGAAACCGGCGTCGAAACCGATGCTGAAAATGTCGTCTTCGACCGGGGTTTTCATACGCTCGATACCGACCGTGATGAGGCTGGGACCGAGATACATCCCCAGACCGAGCCAATAGAAGAAGGCCCGGCCCTGGAACCGCCCTACGAAGAAGAACCGCTGGAATTTACGGAGCGGGTCCGCAAAATCCTCAACATGCCTGCGCCCCCGGTCATCCGGCAACCCCGGCGGCTCAGCCCCCTGGCGACCCTGCTGCTGGTCCTGCTTCCGGTGTTAATAGTTGGGGCTTTTATTTTCTTCGTCTTTCTCAATCCCGGCTCGGCCAGTAAAACCCCGACCCCGGTGGCCTTTGATAACAACGTGTCCCCGGCAGCGATTAGCAATCTCGACCCGAATTCATTAACAGGCCCGGCGGAATCCTCGGTAGCAGCCGAAACCACCGTAGCCCCTACACCGACCGACGTACCACCCACGGCAGTCCCTTCCCCGACTTCCCGGCCTACCCCTACGGTCCCGCCCGTTATCAAGGTCGAGGTAGCCCAGGGTGAACGGGCAGTATTGCGCGGATTCGCGGTAACTTTCTCCAATTACGAGAACCGTTCGAACAATTTCTCGTTCGCCGGGGCCGGGACACCCAAGAACGGCTTTCACTTCGAAGGCGTGACCGTTGACCTTGAAAATATCGGCCTTAAACTGGTTCCGGTGCAGGTGGACGCCTTCCAGGGCCTGGACGGGCGCAATAATTACCTGAAACCTCTGGGCGGGGGCCGGGTGCCTTCGATGGATATTTCCCGGCTGCAAATGGGCGAACAGCGGATCGCCTGGCTGACCTTTGAGGTCGAGGACGGCACGACCCTGCGCCGGGTGACTTTTAGCCCGACCTCCGAACCGGACCTGAACAATACCGCCAGCGTGAACCTTACCCTGCCTTCCGTGACCCCGGCCCCGGTGGTCAAACCGACCGCAGTCCCGACCGCGACACCTCAACCGAGCGCGACCCCGGTCCCGACGCCTACCGCCGGACCAACCGCAACTGTCGTGGTGGCAGGCGCGAATACCCAACTGGTCAACGTTTCGCTTACACCACAGCCGACCGACATCGTGGTCTCACCTTCGCCCGATTCGACCGTAGCGCCCACCATAACGCCGCTGCCGACCGCGACACCCTTACCGACAGCCACGCCGCTCCCGACCCGCCTTCCGGCCCAGGTAGGCCAGATGAACCAGCGCCTGGTAGTGGGCAATTACGCCGTCACGGTCACGGGTTACCAGGCCACGCCCGGCATCAAACCGCCGCCGCTCATCCTGCCGCCGGGCTACCATTATGAAACGGTCCAAATTACCGTCGAGAATGTGGGCGATAGCGATGTTTCGGATTATCTTGGGAGTTACCCCTTCTTCCTGCGCGATGGGGGCGACCGGGTCTTCTCGATTGGCCCACAGTCGCTCGATACCAACGCGACGGACCGCTTCAACCCCCAAACATTTGCCCCGACGGTTATCGGCGCGGGTAAAAAGAGCGTGACCGGGTGGCTGTATTTCCTGGTCAAGGACGGTTCCCCCGAAGGACGAACCTTTATCTTCTATTCCAGCAGCAACCTGGACAGCCCTCGAATCGAAATCCCGGTTAAATAAATTTTTAACCGGGATTCTTTTATCATAAAAAACCGAATCTACCCGCCTCCATTCAAACCAGACATTTTTATAACTCATAAACGGTGGGTTGCCCAAAATAGCCCGTTGAATTTAATTTAGGGTTGGGAGTTGGGGATAAGGTGAAATATAAAAGATGGGAAATAAGAGAGGGATGAAAGATGAAGGAAAAAATTATAAAAAGAAAATGCAGACGACCCCTTTGACCACTTACCGTTGCTTCCTTCCGAACCTGGCGGGGTTCGTAGAGGGGGCCTCTGCGTGGAATATAATACACCTTTGGGGGGTCAGAGTCAAGGTTTTGACCTGAGGAAATAATCGGCCTTAAAACAGGTTGAATCTCGAGGCGGTTTATGATAAAATTCCGTTGCTTCTGGAAAGGGCAGCAATTGCGGAGAGGTCGCATAGTTGGTCTAGTGCGCCCGTCTCGAAAACGGGTAGAGCGCAAGTTCTCGTGGGTTCGAATCCCACCCTCTCCGCCAGTCATAAAAGCCCGCCAGAAGCCGCAATTTAATAAGGTGGGGAGGTCGCATAGTTGGTCTAGTGCGCTCGCTTGGAAAGCGAGTAGGGTGCAAGCCCTCGAGAGTTCGAATCTCTCCCTCTCCGCTCCTTCAAAAATACCCGGTCGGGTAAAATGCGCCCGTAGCTCAGTGGACTAGAGCATCGGTCTTCGGAACCGAGAGTCGGGGGTTCGAATCTCTCCGGGCGCGCTCCTTTCACTTTTATCCCTTGAACTCAAGTGAGTTTAAGGGTAATTTTTTGTCCTTTTCTTTGTATAGGGGTGTTATCGTTAACCCACGACGATTTTCCCTAACTGCATAATTCTCTCAACCAACCTTGATGAATCTATCCAAGAGTTTATAACAAAATAATAAAGCAGCTATATTAACTACATAACTTCTTCAGAACTAATGTCTTTGGAAGAAATTCGTGGCCTGAAAGGAGTAATATTACTTCCACTTAAATCCTCTGTAACTTCATTTTTTCCTTTTTGTAAATATTCGTTTTTGGTAGCATATCCGTCCAAAAATCTTTTTACAAAAATTGGCGGTAAATCTAAATCTTGAGCTAATTTTTGGTAATTAATTGGATTACCATATATAGCCTCAGCCATTTGCCTTATGGCCCTTGGCTTCTCAACCGGAATAGGGTTAGGCTCGTTTTTTTTCCACCCCTCTATGTTCAATTGAGCATTTAGATAACTATTTTGTCTGTCATTAATTATGCCTAGATCGTGTGCCCTATGAATCAGAGCGGCTACTGAAACACCCCATATCGACTTTAAGATAAGTAAATCTTTTAACTTAATTGGAGTTGTAATTTGTTGTCTCATTACCTCTGCAGGCATTAAGAACTCGGCGGCAAATTTATGAGCTTCATCTTCAATCTTTGTTGAACCAATTGGGACACTTTGATGTAGGACAAGATGTCCAATTTCGTGAGCAAGAGTAAATCTTAATCGGTCTCCTGGAACTTCACTAGCTAAGGCAATAAAAGCCCTTTTTGTACTTGAGGTATTTTTATTTTCATCAATGCTTGCCCATTGAGAAAAAGCATCGCATTTACTAGAACCAGTAGGTAAGGCAAGAATTACAACACCACTTTGTTCAATAAGGCGGACAAGACTTCTAATTGGTTGATCTAATGACAAACCAAGTGCGCTCCTTGTTTGTTCAGCAGCTTCTCTAACCGAAACTTCTCCTTCTAGATATTCTCCAGTTAACTGGGGTAATTTATATGCTGGTTTTACACGTACTTTTTTCGCAAGCAATAAAACACTTTCATACTCAAGGCGCCCAAACTCATATGCGTGATCCTTATCAGCCGCAGCTTGTGTTGCGTGTGCTCTAAAAAGTAAAGATCCACTTGGAAAATTTGGTGGTCCTAACCTATGAAAGAAAGAAACAGGGAAATTAAGAACTTTGGCTATTGCGTGAAGGGTTTCCTCCGATGGCTCATATCTTCCACCTTCAATATGAGCAATCATAGACTGTTGCAAACCTACTGATTCAGCAAGTTGTGCTTGAGTAAGACGTCCTAAAACCCTGGCCTGTTTTATCCGACTGGGGTTAATCATATTTATCCAATATTATTACTTTCTTCTGAAGTATTTTCTTCTTCAGTATCATCGTAATCGAACTCTCCATTTTCACCAACATACTCTAAGTCTAAATCGCCCAATTCTTCAAGGGTAAATTCTTTTGTGAATTGAGTTTGAATAGTCAATGAAAACTCTCCGGTGTTATGCTGAGTATTGCTAAAACCTCCTACAAATGGTTGAGATGATTTTGCAGCCTTATTTGCAGCAGTAGCCATAATGTCATAACGCCACTTATAAACGGAAACAGATAATGGATATACAACCCATAATCTTGTTAAATCTCCATCTTTGGTACAGTCCCAAAGTAATAGAACGTTGTTTATAATATCGAATTCCCCACCTAAAGTTTTCTGCCCAAGACTTAATTGGTGGTAGAATTTTATAAGTTGTTTTGTCCTAGGAACAGGTTGAACACCCAGTTGAGCTTTGCGGGCACGAATAAGCCATTCAGTCAAATTGATCTGAATACCATTATTATTCAAACCCTTTACCTTCCAAGTTACACCATTGCGTAAATTCATTACTTCAAGGTGTTTTAAGACAAAACTTCTGGTTAAACTAGCATGTAGACCTAATTCAAAATCTACGCCAGTGTTTTTGATTGTTTTCTTAGCTTCTTGGGTTGCAATTTCGAAAGTATCTAATAAAATAGGAAAAGGGGTCGCAATACCGTTAATGCCTGCATCATTGTCGGTACATCCTTAGCTTTAACCAACTTAACCTCCTTAAACTTCTCAAGTAACACTGTGCGAAACTTACTAATAATATTAGCAATAAAATACAATTATTTCAAGGGGTTAAGGCGGGTGTTTTATCCTAATTCTATAAATTGTCAATTTAAAACTGTGGATTTCTTTGGTTATAAAATCTTTTTGGAACCAAAGATACAGAATTAATACTAATTAAAGAAATTTCTTAGGCAAAATTTAGATGAATAAGGGCAATACCATCATAACCGGGCTTTGCATAATAATTTCGAATTAGTTTATAAAAATTAAAAATCCCGGCGCATACTGCACTACGAGTGCCGCACCGGGATTTTAAGTCTGGAAAATAGAAAAAAATTTAGATAATTCCGCCCTGGCTTGTGTTAACCACTCACCAGGGCAACCCGTAACCTCAATTTGGTATATCCATATAATAACTGTCACAATTTACGATAGTGTTACCGGATTGTGACGGCCCGACTACGTTTAGCTTAAAACCTCTGCCAACTTGTTTACCTGCCGGGATAATGTGATTCCTAAATAATTAAGGGGATGGTACACTATGAAGCCAGGGGCGGGACTATCATCTTATTGGCTTTGGGCCAATCATGTGGTAAATTAGTTTTTAACGAAGACACTACCACTTTTTATCTGGCTATTCAGGGGTACCCACCAGGCGGGGGTTAATATCGCGGCAAATTGAATAATTCTTCCGAAAATCAGGATATACCTTCCAGGGAAACGAATCCCGCAGTTTCGAATACTTCAGGGGCTTTTTTTGACCCTGCCTGGAATGACCTGCCTGTACCCGCCTGGCTGGGCAACAGCCTTGCCCAGGAGCAACCCGCACCTGTCCAGGAAACCGAGAAGGACGGCTACACTTTTAAGCCTAACGGCGAAATCCGGGAACGCGGCACCTCCAACCTGCGGCCCCCTTCCACCGAAAGCCTGGCGCGTTTGCAGCGGGAACGGGGCGAAACCTTCCTCCGGGAACAACGCTATCTCGAAGCGATTGCCAGTTTTAGCCAGCTTATCGAACTCGAACCCACCTCCACCTATGGCTATACCAACCGGGTTTACGCCTATTTCGCCATCCAGGAATACGCTAAAGCTATTACCGACCTCGATGAAATTCTAAAATTACAGCCCGACTCGGCCTGGGCTTTTGCCGAACGCGGCGAAGCTTATCGCCTGTTAGGGGACTATCCAAAAGCTATCTCGGACCTGGACCAGGCCATCGAACTCGATTACGACCTGGGGCAGGCTTACTTTAGCCGGGGCAGCATTTACCTGGCCCACAAAGATTACTGGAAAGCCACCGCCAACCTCGACCGGGTAATTGAACTTTTGCCCGATTACCCGACCGCCTTCTACACCAGGGGGGAAGCCTACCGGCTGCGCGGGGAATACCGGCTGGCCCTCGAAGACTTTGACCACTACCTGGACGCGGAAGCGACCCCCTGGGGCTTCTCCGCGCGAGGCCAGACCCATTACAACCTCAAGGAATACCAGAAGGCTATCGCGGATTTTGACGAATCGCTGGCTTTAACGCCGGAACAGGTTGAGGTGATTATCCAGCGAGGCAAAGCCTACCTGAAGCTGGGTGATTATGCCCAGGCCGCCGCCAACTTCGAGGAAGCGATAAGAGTCAAGCCCGACGACGCCTGGGCCTACAGCCAGCTTGGCGAGGTCAAACGGCTGGGGAAGAACTTTGACGAAGCTATCGCCGTTCTTAACCAGGCTATCGCCCTGGACCCCAACCTGGGGTGGGCGTATGCCAGCCGGGCCGAGGCGCACCGTAACCTGCGCAACCACCCGCAAGCTATCGCGGACTATTCCAAAGTAATCGAGCTTGACCCCAACTCGACCTGGGGCTATATCCAGCGAGGCGATGTCTACCGGGCGATGGGCGAATTTCAACTGGCCTTGAACGATTACGACCACGTGATTGAGCAGCACCCCGATAACGCCTGGACTTACGTCCTGCGGAACGCGACCTTGCGCCAGCTCGAAGGCTACAAGCTGACCATCGAGGATTATAACCGGGCGATTGAACTCGACCCCGAATCGGCCTGGGCCTACGCCCGCCGGGCCAAAGCTCACAGCCAGTTGGAGATGTACGAGCAGGCCCTCCAGGACTACGAGCGCGCCATCCAGCTTGACCCACGCCGCCTGGCTTCTTTCCTCGAAAGGGCCGACCTTTTGCGCAGCCGGGGCGATTTCCAGCGCGCCGTGGTCGATTACACCAGGGTTATCGAGGAAGGGACCAGCCTGGGACACGCCTACGCCGGGCGGGGCGAGGCTTATTTTCAGTTGCACCGTCACGAGCAGGCCCTGGAAGATTTTACCCGTTCGCTGGAAGATACCCCCAACAACGGCTGGACCCTCGGACGGCGCGGCGAGATTAACCGCCTCCTGGAAAGGCCCGACCAGGCCCTGATTGACTTCAGCGAGGCTCTCCGGCTCGGTTCGGAAGACCCCTGGCTGTACGAGCGGCGGGGCCGGGTCTACCAATCGTTGCAGGACTATGCCCAGGCAATTGAAGACTACAACCGGGCCCTGGAACTCGACCCCAGGTTCTACTCGATTTATGCCAACCGCGCCGAAGCCTACCGTAAAATGGAAAAATACGAGGAGGCCATCCGGGACTACGAGCAGGTCTTGCAGCAAAACCCGGCGGCGGCCTGGGCTTACCGCAACCGGGGGAAAGCCTGGTTCCAGCTTCAGAGGTACGACGAGGCCCTCTCCGACTTTAACCTGGTTATAAATCTCGAGCCGGAAGCCGCGCCGGTCTACCTGGAACGGGCCGAAATTTTGACCCAGTTGGGCAACCACCAGGCCGCCCTGGAAGACTACACCGAGGCCCTTAAACGCAACCCCGACCAGTGGAGAGTCTACCTGAACCGGGCTAATCTTTACCGGCTCCTGGGTAACAGGGTGGCCGCCATCCTGGATTATACCAGGGTCATCGAACTGGAACCTCAAAACCTGGAAAGCTACCGGGCCAGGGGCGAGCTTTATCTTGAAACGCGCAAATACGCCCTGGCCCTGGAAGATTTCGACCGGGTTATCGAACTGGAACCCTACGAAGCCGCCGGGTACAACCTGCGCGGGGAAGCCTGCCGCCAGCTTAAACAGTATTACGAAGCCCTCGAAGACTTCAACCGCTCGATTGACCTCGACCCGGTCGAGGCCAGCGCTTACGCCCGGCGCGGAACGGTCTACCAGCAGCTTAACGAACTGGATAAAGCCTTTGACGACTTCGAGCAGGCCCTGGAACTCGACCCGAACAACGCTTTTGCCCTCGGCGGACGGGCCAGGATACATGCCAAGCGGAAGAATTACGCACGCGCCATCACCGATTACAGCCGGACTTTACGGCTGGAACCATCGAGCCAGTGGGTCTACGAACAGCGCGGGTATGCCTATCTCTGGGCGAACCAGCCGGAAATGGCCCTGGCCGACCTCCAGCACTACCATCAGATTGAACCGGGCAATATCCAGAGCAGCCTGCTTTATTGCTGGCTAAAACTTGAACTGGAGTCCGAGGGGAGCCGCGCCGAGGTTTTACAGGAATTAAACGCAATCACCAAAAAGCAGCCCGCTTCTTACCAGGGCCAGATTGCCGCCGGTATTCTCGACGGGCTCAGTGACAAATTACAAGAAAGTCTTGAGCGGCTGGATAAAGCCGCCGAACTTAAACCACAAGAGCCGTGGGCCTATTTCTGGTGGGGCCTTTTCGCGGCCAGGCTGGACCTGGAACAACCGGCCCTGGAAGCCCTGACGGTTTCCCTCCAACTGGGGCTACCGACCGGTCTGATGGAAACGCTCAAAACCCTGGCCGGAAATACTCGCTTTTTCGCCAAACATGGCCGGGGCTTGCTGACGTCCGGCGAACCGGACCTGCCCCAACCCCAGGAGACCGGCGAAACCGAAGAAACCCAGTTACAAACCTTCCAGGATTTTCTACAGGGAATTAACAAGACTTTCCACCAGAAAGGCCAGACCGAAAACCTGGCAAGTATTCCCCTTCCCCAGGAACCGGAAAAATCGCTCACTCCACCAAATGGAAACCTCCCCGCCAGGGAAACAGGCCGGACCGACATTTTGGGCCAGGGTTTGCAAAATTACCCCGAAAGGCTTAAAAAGGTTACCCGCCACCTCATGCTTTCGGATACCGCGGACCAGGGATAAAAACCCAAACCGGCTAATCTCTCTATAATTAACAAAAATTTAACCGGAATAGGCTAACCACATTTTTATTAATAGCGTAGAATGGGCAGGCAGGAAGTTAAGGTCCTGCCAGCTATATTTAACTCGACTTCACGCACATCGTACCAACCCTCTGGCAAATTCCTGATAAGCCAAACCAGCCACGCCACACCACTTTTCAAACTGCCGGATAACCGCTAACCAGACACATATCTAAAATCTAAAAAGGTGGGTAAGTGACCATAACAAAAGATGCGGGGAAACTCCTGGTCTTAAACGCCGGGTCAAGTAGCCTTAAAATGGGCCTTTTCGAACTCCCCTCGCTTTCCCAGACCCTCGAAGAAGGCATCACCTGGGGGACCGGCGGGGACGAGTCCGGTATCAGCGACCACCAGGGCGCCCTGCAACATTTGCTGGCTAAAATCGTGATAAAAGATGTAGCGGCGGTGGGTCACCGGGTCGTCCACGGTGGCAACCGCTTCAACGGCCCGGCCCTTATTGACGAAACGGTCAAAGCAGAAATCCGGGACGTAGCCCGCCTGGCCCCTCTCCACAACGGGGCGGCCCTGAAAGTTATCGAGGCCACCGAAAAACTCTTGCCGGGCGTGACCCAGGTGGCTGCTTTCGATACAGCTTTTCATAGCACCCTGGCCCCGGCGGCCTATCTTTACCCGGTGCCGCGCCACTGGTACGAAGAATGGGGCGTCCGGCGCTACGGTTTTCACGGGCTGAGCTACACCTATTGCAGCGAGCAGGCTGCCGCTATGCTGGGAAAACCGCTGGATGAGCTGAAACTGGTCACCTGCCACCTGGGAAGCGGGTGTTCCCTGGCGGCGATTGACAGAGGCCGTTCGGTCGCAACCACCATGGGCCTGACCCCCCTGGAAGGGCTGATGATGGGCACCCGCTCCGGCTCGATTGACCCCGGCGCGGTCCTCTATCTGCTAAACCAGGGCTTGCTGAGCGTCAGCGAATTGGACCGCGCCCTTAACTACGAGTCGGGTTTGAAAGCTATCGGCGGCAGCAACGATTTTCGCCAGATTGTAGCCGGGCGAGCCAGTGGCGACGAATTGGCCGCGCTGGCTTTTGAAATGTTTACCAACCGGGTCAGCCAGGGTATCGCCGCCATGGCTGTAGCCCTGGGCCGGGTGGACGGCCTGATTTTCGCGGGCGGTATTGGCGAACATTCCCCGGAATTGCGCGCCGAAGTAGCTCGCCAGCTTGCCATCCTGGGTATCGTGGTGGATGCTACTAAAAATTTGAATTTACAACAGGAAGGCCCCATACACTCCGAAACATCCAAAACGCCGGTCCTCATTATTCATACCAGGGAAGACGTGGTAGTGGCCCGGCAAACCCTCGCTTTGCTAAATAACCGGGCTGCGTGAACCTCGTATTTTAATTAAGACTAAAGGAGAAAAGGACAATGACACTCGATCAAGCGCGGCTGAACCTGATGGACGCTTACTGGCGAGCGGCAAACTACCTGACAGTCGGACAGATTTACTTACAGGCTAACCCCCTGCTGCGCGAACCCCTCAAAGCGGAACACATCAAACCGCGTCTGCTCGGCCACTGGGGCACCTCGCCCGGCCTGAGCCTGATTTATGTCCACCTCAACCGGCTTATCCAGGATACCGGGGCAAATGTTATCTACCTGGCCGGACCAGGCCACGGTGGTCCCGCCCTGGTCGCTAACGTCTATCTCGAAGGCACATACAGCGAAATTTATCCCGAAATCACCGAAGACGTAAAGGGGCTGAGCAAGCTTTTCCGGCAGTTCTCGACACCGGGCGGCATCCCCAGCCACGTCAGCGTGCCCACGCCGGGCTCTATCCACGAAGGGGGCGAACTCGGTTATGTCCTCACCCACGCTTTCGGAGCGGCCTTTGATAATCCCGATTTAATCGTGGCGGCGGTGGTCGGCGACGGGGAAGCCGAAACCGGGCCGCTGGAAGGCTCCTGGAAGGGGATTCATTATCTCAACCCCGTCCACGACGGCGCGGTCCTGCCAATTCTGCATTTAAACGGCTACAAAATCGCCAGCGCCACCGTCCTGGGACGCAGCCCGGACGAGTCGGTCCGGGCCTTGCTGGAAGGGCACGGCTACGAGGTCTATTTTGTCGAGGGGAGTGACCCCCACCAGATGCACCGCGATTTCGCCGCGACCCTCGACCGGTGTTACACCCGTATCCGGCAAATCCAGCAGGACGCCCGTACCAGAGGCTTTTCGGTAATCCCCCGCTGGCCTGCTATCGTGATGCGTTCGCCCAAGGGCTGGACCGGCCCTAAAGAGTTGTACGGTCAACAAATCGAGGGAACTTTCCGGGCCCACCAGGTGCCGTTGCCTGATGTCAAGAAAAAACCGGACCAGCTAAAGATGCTGGAAGACTGGATGCACAGCTACCGCCCAGAAGAACTCTTTGACGAAAATGGCCGCTTTAGCGCCGAACTGGCCGGACTAGCCCCGAAGGGCAATTTACGGATGGGGGCCAACCCCAACGCTAACGGGGGTAAGGTGCTGGTAAACCTGAATTTGCCGAGTTTCCGCGATTACGCCATGGCAGTCGAAAAACCGGCCACTGACCGCCAGGAGTCAACCCGGCAGCTTGGCAAGATGATGCGCGACATTTACAAGCTGAACAAGGCCGAGGCCAACTTCCGGCTTTTCAGTCCCGACGAGGCTAACTCGAACCGGCTCGATAACATCTTTGAGGTAGAAAACCGGGCCTTTATGGGGCCAATCATCGGGAGCGACGACCATATTTCGCCGGATGGCCGGGTGATGGAGGTTTTAAGTGAGCATAACTGCCAGGGCTGGCTGGAAGGCTATCTTTTAACCGGACGGCACGGATTGTTTGCTACTTATGAAGCTTTCGCGATGGTTTCGGCCTCAATGACGGTCCAGCATACCAAGTGGCTGGAGGAAAGCACCAAATTACCCTGGCGGGCCGATGTCGCTTCCCTGAACATTTTGCTGACCTCGACCTGCTGGCGCAACGACCATAACGGCTTTAGCCACCAGGGGCCGGGCCTGATTGACACGGTAATCTCGAAGAAGGGGACGGTCGCCCGGATTTACCTGCCGCCGGACGCCAACTGTCTCCTTTCGATGGCCGATCACTGCTTCCGTTCCAAGAATTATGTCAACCTGATAGTAATTGACAAACAACCCCAGTTACAATGGCTCGACATGGAAACGGCGGTCGAACACTGCCGCCAGGGCGCGTCCATCTGGCAGTGGGCCAGCAACGACCAGGACGGCGAACCGGACGTAGTGCTGGGTTGCGCGGGCGATACCCCGACCATGGAGATTATCGCCGCCGCCGAATGGTTGCGTCACAAAATCCCTGAAATGAAAGTCCGAGTGGTAAACGTGGTGGACCTGATGACCCTTTTCCCGGCAGAGGTCCACCCCCACGGCATGCCCCAGGACCGTTTCGTTGAACTGTTTACCGAGGATAAGCCGGTAGTCTTTGCCTTCCACGGCTACCAGCGGGCCATCCACCAGTTGATTCACGGCCAGCCGAACGCCGGGCGGTTCCACGTGCGCGGCTTTAACGAGCAGGGCACCACGACCACGCCTTTCGACATGGTGGTCTTGAACGAAATGAGCCGTTATCACCTGGCAATGGAGGCGTTGCACCGGGCCCGGAAATTCCACGACCGCGCCCCCGAACTCATCCTGGAATGCCAGGACATGCTGGATAAACACCAGGCTTATGTCCGCGAACACCTGGAAGACATGCCCGAAATCCAGAACTGGGTCTGGACCGCCTGATACCAGGATAAGGTTAAGGACTTGTCATTCCGAGTGGCAGCGAGGAATCCGGGGCGTTGGACAAAATAGCGGTCAATTGGGCTGAGAATCGAAATTACTTAACTTGGCTTGGAATGACAGGTATCTTTGGTGAAAGAGGGAAAACAGAGGGGTAACTTATAACTTTGAGTGGTTCAGGTATTTACGAATTGCGGCGTTGCAGTTCGTAAATATCTTTTTTATACCCGGCGTTTCAGGAGCGCGCCAGGCGGAGTTGGACCCCCAGGCTAACCGCTGCCGCCAGGACAACCAGGATGCCGTAGCCGGTCACAGTTGCCAGCAGACCAAAGAAGCCAATCAGGATACCCGCGGCGAGGGCCGGGGCCCCTAAAGCCAGGTAGTTGACCAGGTATATCCCGGCGAAAAGTTCGGCCCGGCGCGAAGGGACTGCCAGCGGGCCAAGCGTCCGTAAAATCCCTGAGAAGGAAGCGCCAAACCCGGCCCCGCTACCTATGGCCCCAAGCACCAGCAACGGGAACCAACCCACCAGGACGGAAACGGTCGTAATGGCCGCACCTACCAGGGCCACAACTGTTCCCAGCAGGATAGCCCGGCGCGGCGTTAGCCGGCTCGAAAGAAGACTGGTAACAGTCCCGGCGGTTGGCGGGACGGCCACCAGAAAGCCGTTGATCAGGCCGTCTTCGATATGGAAGATGCCACGCAGGATAGAAGGCCCCAGGCCAAAGAACAGCCCTGCCAGCATCCAGGTCGCCGTCAGTACAAAACTACTGCCGATAAACTCGCGCCGGGCCTGGACCGGGACGGATAAACGAGGTTTGAGCGAGGCCAGCGCGCCCGGACGCCGCTCGACCGTTTCGATTGAGAAGACCAGGACGGCTATCGAAAGGACAAACATGGCCGCCAAAAACCCGAAGATTAAAAGGCTCGGCGCTTGCGAGAACTGGATCGCCATCCCGGTCACGATAGCGCCCAGGGCCAGGCCGCCGATAGGCGCGGTACTCCCGATAAGCGCCCCAAATTTCTTATGCCGCTCCGGGGCCAACTCGACAATTGCGGCGGTAAAGGTGCTGGTGGCGGCCCCGGTCGCGATACCCTGGACGGCCCTGGCAAGGATAATCCAGCTAATGTCACTGGCGAAGACAAACAGCAGCATCGAGACAATCTCGGTCAGGAGAGCGCCGATTAAAATGGGCCGGCGTCCGAGATAATCCGAGAAAGAACCGGCAAAAAGCAAAGTGGTAATCAAAGTTATAGCGTAGATGGCAAAAGCGACGGTTAAAATCCAGGCCGGAAAATGCCATTCTTGCTGGTAAACCACAAACAAAGGACTGGGTGCGCCTGAGGCGAAGGTGATACCAACCAGGGCCAACGCTGCCCCGATAAACGAGGCCATCGGGGGTAAAGCCCAGCCCGCCCGGCGACTCTTCTCACCCGGCATTTTTTCAATAATGGTGGTATTATTTGGGTTAGTGGACAACATATTATCTCCCGCATTTTTATAATGATTGTTTCTTAATGCAAATCTCTTTGCTTTTATGGTTTGAATTGTAGCACTACTTTATCGTTAATGCAAATGATTTTGCTTTAATTAGGTATTAATGCTTAAAAAATAGGCTTTTTACAGGTTTGTTGTGGTATAATCAAATTATGGAAACATTAAGTGTAAAAAATAAAAGAACCGGGGGCCGCAGCGCGCACGTAATGGCGTCTATCCGGGCTGCCGTCGAGGAATTGATAAAAGAGGTGGGCCGGGAGCGAATTACCATCCCGATGGTAGCGGAACGGGCCGGGGTCAACCCGACCAGCATCTACCGGCGCTGGGAAGATTTGCCCACCCTCATAAACGATATTGCTACCTACCGGCTCGACCCCACCCGTACTCTACCCAATACCGGGGATTTGCGGAAAGATTTGACCGGTTGGGCCAATGAGTTGGTCGCCCACTATCGCAAACCCGTAAACGCGGCCCTGTTGCGAGGAGGAGCGTCCGTGGCCGGGGAGACCGACTCGGACTGTCTGCGGAACCGCCGGGGCGAGGTGGAGGTTTTGCTCGGCCAGGGTAATTCGGAGGGCTTCACGGCGGAGCAGGTGATGGACCACGTGGTAGCACCCATCGTTTACCGGGTAATTTTCCATCCCTGGGACCTGGACGACCGGACCGCCGAAAAGCTGGTGGCAGACCTTTTTAGCCTGCACCGGGCCGAACTTTTTTCTTCCCTCTAGGCCTTTGAAATTAAGAAGCACCAAAAAACCGCCCTCTAAGGCGGTTTTATTTTCCCTAAAAAGACACAAAATATAACAACACCCGGCGCTTCATTGCGTAATCCGAACGGGTGACTTGGTGTGAATCCGGTCTGGGGACGGCCCTAATCCGCCCTGGTCTGCCTCAAAAGGCCGATACAGCTCTTATTGCAACATCCAGCGCGGGTCTACTTCATGCAGTTCCCCACGGTGAGTTATATTACTCCAGGCTTTCCCGGCAAAGCGGTTAGCCAGACTGGAGATAGCGGCGCCTAGGGCCACCCCGGCAACACTGCCGATTAAGACCCCAATAATAAGACTGCTGTTAGAATTGTTTGCCTGGTTTTGCATAGTATCCTTTTACCCTGGTTGATAGTAGCCCTCGTTGTCGGGAGGAATTTAGCTACTGTAAGTTAAAAAAGACTAGAGACCTTATACAATATAAACACTTTTTAAGCAAGAATTGTTCCGCGAATTAATATTTTTTTACTGGACCACCAGCAAAGTCTGGGCTCCTGCCCACAGTTTATCCAGGCTATAATACTCTCGTTCGGCGACCGTGAATATGTGGACAATCACGTCTCCATAATCGAGTAAGACCCAGCGACCCTGGTCAATTCCCTCGCGGCTGCGCGGGCTTATCTCCTGTTTATCCAGTTCTTCTTCAATATCACGGGCGATAGCTTTAACCTGTCGTTCGCTATTACCGCTACAAATTACAAAATAATCGGCCAGTACGGAAACCTTGCGAATGTCCAGCAGTACGATATTTTCCGCTTTTTTCTCATCCGCTACATCTACAATGGCACGAGCCAGGTCAATCGGTTCGATAAGAGTTACTCCTTTGAAACATCAATTTAATTACGAATTATACAGCAACGGGCGAGTTAGCTGTCTACCGCTACCCGCCCGCTGCCGCTTTCAGACGTTTTATGCCGGGTTAGTTGGTAGTATTGCCCGCATCCGAAGCTGGGGTAGTCGAGCTTTCAGGCGGGGTCTGGGACTTTTTATACAGGTAGTAACCTGCGCCACCTGCGATACCAAGAACCCACAGTGACGGCGGCAACCCCAGGAGGCGGAAGCCTTTTTTCTTGCCCTGCAACTGGCCGAGAGTCTCGCTCAGTTTGACAATATTTTCGGTGGTGGCAGCCATGTTTCGCAAAATCAGCGACATGGTGTCTTCGTCGGCGGCTTTCTTCAATAGGTCTTTGTAGTCAACCAGCGACTGGCGTTCTTTCTTCTGCAACAACTTGAGGGCGTCCGTCGAATTCTTGGTGGAAGCCACCGCTTCCCAGCCCTTTTTCAGTTGGTCGCGCAGGCCCGGCACCGGGAATTTCCCGCCAACCGAGGTCAATTTGCCCCCGGCTTCTTCCAGATTGGCTTCGTGACTCTCGCGCAACTGGCTTAGAAGAGATTTGACATCGGTTTCTTTTACTTTGCCAATCGCGACCGCGAGGGCGTTCGCCGCCAATTGTTCGCCTTCGACTACTTTCTTAAGCGTTTTTTGCGCTTTACCGTTCGCCATTAAAGTTGCCTCCTTTATTCGGACGTTAGCCGGGTTTCGGGCCGGAAGTCCGGTTCGTTTCTTTATCTATTAACGGCCAGGGGCCAATATTGTTTCGCTTTTGATGAAGCACATTTTATGCCGCTAATCCAACTGTTTCCTGGTTTTTAGACGTGACAACCGGACACTAGCTTAGCTCAATTACGGCCAAATTGCAACTTAATATACGTAAAAGAAATGAATATGTTCTATTTTTCCGGTGAGATTTGGATTAAAAGTTTTTTGCCGGATTAAATCCTTGACAATTAACTAGGTAACTAGCTAAAATGGATTGCTAGCTATCTAGCAATTATTTGCTTGATCCTGGAGCAGCCGACCCTTCTAACCCGGTGCAACTTTCTTAACCGCCGTCATATGGGTAACTGAAAGAAATCTTTCTCCTGGAAATCAACGAAAGGAGGCCAATAATTAGCGAATCAACCTATAACAACCACCTCGGCCACGCCGTCAAACGGCTTTACGGCCTGATGGGGCAAGCTTTTAACGAGGTGCTGCGGCCTTACGGGGTAGCCCGCAGTCAGTGGTACATGCTCAACTATATCTACCACACCCCCAATCTGACCCAGAAAGAACTGCTCGACGTGATGCAGGTAAAGTCGGCCACCCTCACCGCCGCCCTGAATGTCCTTGAGCAAAAAGGCTGGATTGACCGGCAGTCGCACCAGGGCGACCACCGGGTCAAAGAAATCCGCTTAACCCAGGCGGGTCGCAGGCTCTGGGAGAGCCTACCGGACCCTATTGTAGAAGTGCGAGCCCGGATGCTCCAGGGTATCAGCGCCGAAGAAGAACAGGCCGCCCGCACCATCCTGGATAAGGCTATCACCAACCTGGAACATTTTTAGCGGCAGGAAGGAGAGACTTTATGATTCTGATTACCGGCGGACTGGGATTTGTCGGGGCTAACACCGCCCAGGCGTTACTCGACCTGGGCGAAAGCTGTGTCCTGACCCGCCACAACAACGATTACATCCCGGCCTTCCTGGCCGATTACCTCGACCGGCAGGTCTTCATCGAGCCAGTGGACGTGACCGATTACCTGGCCTTAACCGGGCTTGGCAAAAAATACCCTATTAGCGGAATTGTCCATCTGACCACCGGGAGCATGCAGGCCGGGCGAGGGTCGAGCGCACTCGAACTGGCAAAAGACCTTGAGAACACCATCCATAGTATCGCGACGGTTGTCCAGGCCGCCCACGACTGGCAGGTCAGGCGGGTTTCAATTGCGGGGGCGCCGGTCATCTATAACGGTGTCACCACACTGCCCTGGCGCGACGACCAACCGCTCCCCCTGACGGCGGCCTTCCCGATGGAGGCCGCGAAGAAATGCGGCGAAATCGTGGCAAGTTATCTCGGTCTGTACGCCCAGGTCGAATGTATAGAAATCCGGCTGGCGGCAATGTACGGCCCCAATTACAACCCGGCCCGGAGCAGCCTGGTAGGTCGATTGGTCCACGCCGCTGTCAAAGGTAAAGACCCCGACCTCGGCAGCATCCGGTTTGGCTCGGTCTACGCCGCCGACAGTGGCGACCAATGTTACATCAAAGATGCCGCCAGGGGTATTGCCCTTTTGCAAACAGCGGAAAAACTAAACCACCATGTCTACAATGTTTCCAGTGGCCGTCCGACCACAAACCGGGACATCGTAACGGCTGTACAGAAAATCATTCCGGGCTTTGAGGTAAATTTGCCGGAAGGGCACATGCCGGGTCTTGCGCCGGAACCGTGGTATTTTGATATTGCAAGGGTGCAGGAAGAAACCGGCTACCGGCCCCAATTCGATATTGAGGCCGGTGTTTCAGATTACATCGAGTGGCTGCGGGCGGGTAACGAACGCTAAAGTGGAATAATCCCCAGGGCTAGGAGGCTTTTTCGAAGGCCGCTTCTTTGTAAGTTTCTTTGTAAGTTTCTTTGTAGGTTTCTTTGTAGGTTTCTTTGTAGTGAGTCAGCCCTTCGAAAAGGTCGGCATGAAGCCGGGCCGGGAAGCAGGTGGCGGCTAAATCAATCCCGGCGATAGCGGCCAGCCAGAAATATTCTTCCTGGCCGAGCAGGTCGAGGTCATCCTGGCTCAGACCGTCGAAACTGGCGGATTGGGTCCGGTGGCAAGCCAGGGCCTGCCATTTGAGATGGTTGGTCTGGCGAATATCGAGGGCGGCGAAGGCTTCCTCGGTCCGCCTTCCGGCCAGGCACAGAGGCAGACCATCGAGGTCGCCTTCCATTTTATTACTCAACTGGTCAACATTATGGGCGGCCAGGCTGGCGTAAAACAGGGCACTGCCGGGGCGGGAAGTCCGGTGAAAAGCCCTGGTAGTGGCGTGATGAATGGCAAGATGGTCGGGATGGCCGGTCAGGGCGTCGGCCCCAAAGGTCAGGACGAGGTCGGGGTGGCGCTCGCGGAGGGCCTTTTCAATCGGCTGAGACAACACGGCTACGTTGGTTTCGCTCAACTGCCCATCGGGGAAGGTCTGCCCCGGCAAGAGACGGACGCCCAGCACCCGGCAGCACTTTTCGAGCTCGGCCTGACGGATCCGGGCCAGTTTTCGCTCTCCGCTATCTCCCAGCTTTTCCGGGCTACCTTTTTCTCCCCGCGTAAGACACAACAGCTCAACCCGCACACCCTGCCGGGCGTAATGAGCGAGCGTGCCGCCGACCAGGAACGTTTCGTCGTCCGGGTGGGCGAAAACCGCCAGGATGCTGTGTTGGTCTTTGGGCCGGGAGGGGCCGGGAAATTTCAGCATAGGAACCTGCTTTAACCACAAAATTCTAAAGATTATTTAAGTAATTTGGTCAAAATAATCTTAATATATCTAGTAAATATTGTCAACAATTATTTTGAAAAAATAGCGAGGGGTTTTATCTTCTGGTGGCAATAATTTCCTATATATTAAGTAATATACGAGGTCTATAATGGCTCTTGCTTAGACAGATCGTCAGGATGGAGCCTTATAATAACGCAAAATAAGTCAATTAAAATGAAACCCGCTTTACACGATGAGTTAACCGGTGCTTTATCGCGGTCAGCCCTGTACTCAACCCTCGAACACGAGGCGATACAGGCGCGGCTCAACCACTCCTCTTTTTCCCTACTTGTCTTCGACCTGGACCATTTCAAGAGTATAAATGATGCATTTGGGCACAGCCGGGGCGACCAGGTCTTAATAAATTTCGTCCGGCGGATAGAGTCGATAATACGGTCTACGGATTTGCTTTTCCGCTTTGGCGGGGATGAATTTGCCCTGCTGCTTCCCAACACCGACCGGGGTCAGGCCGCCGCCCTGGGCGACCGCCTGGCAAAGATTGTCACCGCGACCCCGATTGAAGGCGAACCGCCTGTTACCGTCTCGCTGAGTGGCGGCCTGGCAACTTTCCCCGAAGATGCCAACACTGTCAAAGCCCTTTTCGAGAAAGCCGACCAGCGCAGTTACCAGGCCAAACGAGCCGGGCGAGGCCGGGTAATCATCGAGGATGACGTTTTCGACCCTGCAACCGCCCATCCTTTTGGAATTGAAAGCCCTTCGCGCCTGCTGGAACGGGACCAGGCTTTGCAGGACTTTAATACCCTCCTGGCCGAACTGGCCGAGCCGGGCAAACACAACCAGCGCGGTCTGGTGCTACTCACCGGACCCGCCGGGGCCGGACACAGCCGCTTCATGACTGAAATTCGCCAGGTCGGCCAGTTACAGGGCTACGGAGCACTGGCTATCCGGGGGAATACCGCCCTTAAAAATCGCTACCTGGGAGCGCTCACCGAGGCCCTTCAAAGTTTACCGGCCCGGTCCCAGGCCGCTTACCTGCTGGAAAACCCGGCGGAGCCATCTGAACCCTCACCCCTTTTAGACTTTCCCCTCAGTGGTCCCGGCGGAAAAGTTTTGCTACCGGCCCTGGCCGGTTGGCTGGCCGCCCGAAACAATTCGGGCCTGCTGGTAACCATCGAGAACTGGTCCGAACTCGATTTATCCAGTCAAGAATTTTTACAGCTTTTATTGGGCAACCACCAGGAATTGGCTCCTTACCGGGTAATACTGGTCTGCGGGATTCCGGATCCATCCGCCAAAGAGGCCCCACTTTCGCCCGAAGACGCTCTTTCCCAGGCTAAAACCACCCTTTTGCCATCACTATTCCGGGAAGGCGCCTTCCTGGTCCGTAAAATTACCCTGACCATGCTTACACCTGGCGGGGTCCAGGCCTGGCTGCGCCACAGCCTGCAATGGGAAGCCCCCTCCGAATTTGTAAACTGGTTGCACACCCTGACCGGTGGACGGCCTATCCGTATCCGGGAAGCGCTCGATTTCCTGCTAAAAGAGAAAGTCCTTTACTATTCCGATGCGCCCGGTCAGCCGGGGGAAAAAGAAGACCGACGTTACGCCGGGAATATGCGCCGGAACTGGCAAATCCGGCCCGATTTTGCCGAGAGCGGGCTGGAGTCCCATCTCGAAAAACTGGCCCAGGGTATTCCCCACAACCTGCCTTGGGCCGGGAGTGGTGCGACCCTGACCGAATTTGTGGGCCGGGAAGACTATCTTCTAAAAATAAAACAGGAACTGACCGCCTTTTACGGCAGCGGAACCGGGCGACTGGTGACCCTGGTCGGGCCGGGCGGTATCGGGAAAACGCGACTTTCAATCCAGGCCGGGGCCGAATTGTTGCAGCGATTCCGCGACGGCGTTTTTTTCGTGCCCCTGGTCGGTATTGTGAACCCTTCCGAGATTGTCCCGGCCATTGGCGAGGCTTTGCGCTTGCGCCTGGCGGGCGACCGCCGGGCTATGCAGGACCAGTTGTTCAAACACTTACAAAACCGGCGCTGCCTGCTCATCCTGGACAATTTCGAGCAACTCCTGGAAGGAGCCGGGATATTAACCGAACTACTGGCCCAGGCGCCCCAGTTACGGCTGCTGGTGACCTCCCGCGAACCTTTGAAGCTACAGATGGAAGCCGGGTTCTGGCTTGAGGGTCTGCCTTTCCCAGCCTCGATTGAGGTCGAGAATTTCGATTCTTATGGCGCGGTGCGGCTTTTTATCCAGAAGGTGCGGCAACCTCTGGCCGAAACCAACCAGCCGGAACTCGACCGCTACTGGCTCTTAAAACTTTGCCGCCTGGTCGAGGGTATCCCGCTCGGCCTCGAACTGGCTGCTACCTGGCTGCGCTCTTTCTCGCTCCCCCAGATTGTCAAAGAACTGGAACAAAATTCGGGTTTTACCGCTTTTCCCGAAAACGAAGCCGGGACAGGGGAAGGATTATATGCAAAATTGCCGGAACGGCACCAGCGGCTCGAAGCGGTGATTGACTGGTTCTGGGCCCGGCTCTCCCGCGCCGAACAGCGCCTGGTCGAAGGTCTATCGGTCTTCCGGGGCGGTTTTCGGATTGAAGCGGCCCGCGAGGTCGTCGGCGCGTCACCCTTTTTCCTGGATAGCCTTATAGCGAAATCCTTTTTGAGCGTCAGCCCGCAGGGACGCTATGAGATGCACGAACTCTTGCGACAATACTCCGGCGCGAAGCTGGCAAAGGCCATTCGTGAGGAAAGCCGGGCCCGGTTGCGTTATGCCCGCTATTACGCCGGGCTTCTTCAGAAGCGGGAAAGCGACCTGGAAAACGGCCAGCCCGATGTATTAGAGGAAGTCAGCGCCGACCTGGAAAATGTCCGCAATGCCTGGCAGTGGCTGGTTAACAACAGCCGCCTGGAACTTATTTCGCGGTGCGTGCGGGGGATGTCGTTTTTCTACCAGTACAAAGGCTTTTTCGGGGAGGGCGAGGAAACCCTGACAACCGCGTTAACCCGGCTGCGGACCTTACACACCCCCTTCCTTGACCGGGACTCGGCTGAAGCAACCGCTTCTGAGCCGAGTAAGGGTGGGTTCACCCGGCGGGCGGTTGAGGACGCCCTGGCGAGGGTCTTGATTGAAATCGGGGCTTTCCTGCGGGAACATTCCAGTTTCGAGCAGTTGTGCCGGTTCGGGGCCGAGGCGGTCGAACTGGCCCGCGCCAACCACCAGCGCGGCCTGGAAGGCTCCGCCCTGGCCCGGATGGGTAGCGGCCTGTTGTGGCAGGGCAAACACGCCGAAGCCCGCGCCTATCTCGAAAGAGGTTTACGCCTGGCCCGTGAGGCCGGGCTCGTCCTGGTGCAGGCCGACTGTCTGCGGCAACTGGGGATTCTCTCGGACGTTGAAGAAGATTACACCGCCAGTATCGAGTATTCGGAGCAGGGGCTGGTCCTTTATCGTCAGCTTGGCAACCGCCTGTGGGAAAGCGCCAGCCTGAGCAACATCGGGGAAGCCTTTTTCCAGCAATGCTGTTATGACGAGGCCATAAAATACCTGCGGGAAGGGCTGGCCCTGGCCCGGAAGATAAACTTCGTCCAGATTCAAACGCTTACCTCACTGAACCTGGGAAAGACCTTCGCTTTGCAGGGCGAATACGCCGCCTCGGTGCAATATCTCGAACAGGGGTTGGGGCTGGCCCGCCGCCTCAATAATACCCGCATGGAAGCGGAATGCCTCTGCGCCTATAGCATGCTGGTCCACTTCCGGGGTGACGATGCCCTGGCGGTGGAGTACGGCCAGGAGGCGTTGCGGATTACGCGAGAGCAGGGGAACAAAGAATACGAAGGTTATGCCCTGACCTTCCTGGGTCACGCCTGGGCCGGGTTGGGCTCCTGGGATAAAGCCCTGGATTTCTACCGGGCCGGTTACGACCTGCGGGTGAACCTCAACCAGTACGCCAAGAGCCTGGACCCCCTGGGCGGGCTGGCGGCATGCGCCCACGCGACCGGCAATAACCCACTGGCCGAGCAATATGCCCGGCAGATTCTTGACTTCCTGGCTTCAAAAGAATGGCAGTTGAACGGCATCGTGGACGGGTTGTTGCTCTATGCCACCTGCCAGGAGATTTTTGAAGAAACCATCAATACGGACCCTGAACTGGCCTGGCAGCTAGACCGGTTCGCCGGGGTAGCCGAGGATTTACGCGAACGGCGCTATGGCCGGGCGGCAGTGACAGTCTGAGTTTCACATTTTCACACCTTGAAGGGTTGCTTTCATTCCCAACTTCAACCACTATATTGTCCAGCGGACCGGAGATTCCTCACTTCGTTCGGAATGACAAAACACCGCCAGGCTTAGTCTAAATCCCCCTAACTTTTACCCGGAAATTGTGGGCAGATTGGACACAATTCCCCAAGAAAATAGAAACTTTATGTTTATTTTGCCCGGAAAGTGCCGTTAAAGTTTAGGCTTTCTAACCGTTGTCTAACCTCATGAAATGTTTAAAATAGGGCTATACAGAAATTTTTCTTCTTTATTAAGATTCTCTGAAAACACTTAAAGTTTCAAAGGTGAGCCGAAGTCTCAGGGTTTGCAGTTTTGCGGGTCGAAACCCGTTTTTTATTTTGCTATCGCACAATTTTCCTTTTTTGCAGCTCGGACTTTTGTGCCAAAATTACCAACAGCACGCCTCAAGTTGCTAGGGGGTTCAGGCTTTTTATACAAAATAACTGGGGATGATAAATTTGTATTCTGAAAATACAGTCCAGGCGGCCTCGGCAGACTCAAACCTGTCCAGCGTCGAACCGGCTATCCGGGTTGAAAAGGTAACCAAACGCTACGCGGGACAGGCTAGAGGATACCGTCAAGAACAAGAAGGATGCCCTGGTCAAATTCCTGGCCGCTTCCCAGAAAGGCTGGCAGGACGCTATCAAAGACCCCAACATGGCCGTGGACGCAGTGATGAAATGGGCCGACCCCAAGACGACCAGCCGCGACCACCTGTTAGCGATGGTTAAAGCGGTCGCGCTACTGGTCCAGCCAAGCGGGCTCAGCGCGGACAAAATTGGCTTTATCGACGAAGCCAGGTTCAAGACCACCTCGGATATTGTCCTTAAGTTCAATAGCATCACCAAACCGTCGGCCAACGCCTACACTAACGACCTGATGACAGCCGCTGCCGCGCTCAAAAAATAAGGGCCTGGCGGCCTGCCAAAAAGCTTTCCACCCCGAAGGCCGGGATATTTTCAGTAATGCTCGTGGGAGTACCACGGGCATTACCTTCTTAAAAATCCTTTTATTGGAGGGGTTGCCGGGTAGTGTAGAATAGAGCTATATCGCCTTTTACAGAGCCTATTTCAAGAATCGCGGGACTTTTTAGCCGGTAAATCCCGTTCTACCGGTGGCGGTTGTTTTCTTTAAATCCGAAACTCATGGATAACTTTTCTAGTTTTTAGTGTTCAGTGTTTAGTTTTTAGTGAATTAAATTCGGAGAGGTTGCTTTAAACCGAGGCATAGAGTATCTTCGATTGAGGTTACTTTTAAAATATATTCTAAACACTGTTAACTAACCACTATTCTTCGCAGCTTTTCCTACTGCAAATGCGAAAGCTATTGTTTCTTCAGAAGGGAACCAGCATTATGGCAGATTTATCTATCAATATTAAAGGCATGAAAGCCCCCAACCCTTTTTTCCTGGCAAGCGCGCCGCCTGCTACCTACGGCGAACAGATTAAACGCGCTTTCGAAGCCGGGTGGGGTGGGGTCGTCACCAAAACTATCGGCATTGACCCAATTGTGAACGTCACCAACCGCTTTGGCCGCCTGACCCAGCGTGGAGCCCGCCAGGGCGCGGCGAACGTTATCGGCTTTGAAAATATTGAACTGATTACCGATAGGCCGGTCGAATCCTGGCTGCGCGATATTCGGATGCTCAAAGAAACCTTCCCCGACCGGGCGGTGGTCGCCAGCTTGATGCATAGCGTAGAAGAAGAAGGCTGGCGGCAACTGGTGCTGGCGGTGCAGGAAGCCGGGGCCGACGCCATCGAACTGAACTTTGGTTGTCCCCACGGGATGCCCGAAAAACACATGGGCAGCGAGCAAAGCCAGGACCCGGCGATTGCCAACATGATTTGCGGCTGGGTCCACAAATACGCCACGGTCCCGGTCTTTGCCAAACTGACCCCAAACGTAACCGATATTGGCCTGATTGGACAGGCCTGTGAAGCGGGCGGCGCGGACGGCATTTCGACCATCAACACCATTTTAAGCATGATTGGCATCGACATCGAAGACGTTCACCCGCTGCCCGATGTCAGCGGCAAGAGTTGCTACGGCGGCTATAGCGGCACCTCGGTCAAACCGGTCGGCCTGCGCTGCGTCAGCACCCTCAAAGCCAAGACCAGCCTGCCCCTTTTTGGCATGGGCGGTATCAATTACGCCGAGGACGCCATCGAATATATCCTGGCCGGGGCCAGCGCGGTCCAGGTCTGCACTGCCGTGATGCTGCGCGGCTTCCGCATCATTGACAACCTGGTCAAGGGTCTCAACGACTACATGGACCGCAAAGGTTTCAACACGATTGACGAGATGGTCGGGCTGGCCGTACCCAGGGTGACCGTCCATAGCGGCCTGAACTTCAAACGCCGCGAGGTAGCCCTGATTGACCAGGCGAAATGTATTTCGTGCGACCTGTGCTACGTGGCCTGTAACGATGGCGTGGGTCTATCGGCTATCGACAAGACCTTTAACGTAGTCGAAGCGGCCAGGGGCGGGGAAGCCGCCGACGGCGGCAGCGACCCGGCCAAGACCCGGCCCGTCTATGAAGTTATTAACGAAAAATGCGACGGCTGCTCGTTGTGCCTCCAGGTCTGCCCGGTCAAGGACTGCATCACCCTGGTCGAGAGCGATACCTACCGGGTGCCGCCGATGTGGCGTCCCGAAGAAGAACGGGTCCTGGCCTAGAAAACCCTGGCAAGATAGATAAGCGAAAAAATGAAGGAGACGAAATGAAGACGCTGGTCAAAGGCGGCACGATTGTTACAGCTTCTGAAACTTATCTGAGCGATGTTTTAATTGACGACGGCACGATTGTCATGATTGGCAAAGACCTGGGCGCGACCGTTACCGCCGATGCGGTGATCGACGCAACGGGCAAACTGGTTATCCCCGGCGGGATTGACGTGCATACTCACCTCGACATGCCCTTCGGCGGCACCTACTCGGTGGACGACTTTCAGACCGGCACGATTGCGGCGGCTTTCGGCGGTACGACCAGCATCGTGGACTTTGCCATCCAGAACTACGGCGGGTCGCTCCACGAAGCGCTCGAAACCTGGCACAAAAAGGCCGAAGGTAAAGCCGCGATTGACTACGGCTTTCACATGATTGTCCGTGAGGTCAACGACAAGGTTATGGCCGAAATGGACGAGATGGTCCGGCGCGAAGGCGTAACCAGTTTCAAGGTCTTTATGGCCTATACGAACGTCTTCCGGCTGGACGATGGCAGTATTTTCAAGGCAATGCGCCGGACCGCCGATAACGGCGGCCTTATCTGCATGCACGCCGAAAACGGCGGGGTCATTGACGTGCTGGTCGAAAAGGCCCTGGCCGAGGGCAAGACTGCCCCCAAGTATCACGCCCTGACCCGCCCTTCTAAGGCTGAAGGCGAGGCCACCGGGCGAGCGATTGCCCTTTCCGAGATGGCCGGGGTGCCGATTTATATCGTCCACCTCAGCGCCGCCGAAGCCCTCGCCAGGGTCCGCGAAGCCCGCGATATGGGTCTGCCCGCCTACGCCGAGACCTGCCCGCAATATCTTTTCCTCGATTATTCCGATTACGAAAAACCCGGTTTCGAGGGAGCCAAGTATGTGATGTCTCCGCCCCTGCGCGAGAAATGGCACCAGGAAGCCCTCTGGAAAGGGCTGGCCGGGAACGACTTGCAGGTCATTTCGACCGACCACTGTCCCTTCTGTATGAAAGAGAAAGAGCTTGGCAAAGACGACTTTTCGAAGATTCCGAACGGCGCGCCCGGCATCGAGACCCGCATGTCGCTTATCTATAACGGCGGTGTGGTAGGAGGCCGCATCAGCGTGAACCGCTTTGTCGAGCTGACCAGCACCAACCCGGCCAAACTCATGGGCCTTTACCCTAAAAAGGGCTCAATTACGATTGGCGGCGACGGCGATATTGTGGTCTTCGACCCGGAAGCCACCATGACTTTGCGCCATAGCGACCTGCACATGAACGTAGATTACAACCCCTACGAAGGCATGGAGGTCAAGGGTGTGCCGACGACCGTCCTCAGCCGGGGCAAGGTGATTATCGACCAGGGCAAATACCTGGGTAAAGTCGGCGAGGGCCAGTTCGTGCCGCGCAAGACTTACACCCTGGTTTAGCGATTTTCAAAGTTGAAACCAGCCTGAAATTATGAGAAGAAGAAAGAGAATCCTATGTCTTTAGATGTTTCTCAAGTAAACACCCAGGTGAGCGCCAAGCAGGTCAACGAGGATTCGGCCAGACACGTGATGGTTAGCTGGGCAGTCCAGAAAGCCGCCAATACCGACCCGCTGGTGGTTTCCGAGGCCCGCGGCTCCTGGTTCTGGGATTCGGATGGCAAGCGCTATCTCGACTTTTCGAGCCAGCTTGTCAACTCGAACCTGGGGCACCAGCATCCCAAAGTGGTCGCCGCCATCAAGGAACAGGCCGAAAAACTTTGCTATATCGGGCCAAATTTCCAGAACGAAGCCCGCTCGACCCTGGCCCGGATGCTGGCCGAGCGTTCTCCCGGCGACCTGACCAAAACTTTCTTTACCAACGGTGGGGCCGAAGCTAACGAGAACGCCATTAAAATGGCCCGCACCTACACCGGGCGGCAAAAAGTGATTACCCGCTACCGCTCCTATCACGGGGCGACCGCCGGGGCTATGACTTTTTCGGGCGATAACCGCCGCTGGGCTAACGAACCGGGTATCTCCGGGGTCCTGCGGGTCCAGGACCCCTACCCCTATCGCTGTACCTTCAAGGGCTGCGGCGAGGTCTGCTCGATGGCTTGCGGCCACAATATCGAAGATGTCCTCAGTTTCGAGGGGCCGGACAATGTCGCGGCTATCCTGGTCGAGGTCGTGACCGGCACCAACGGCATTTTCGTGCCTCCACCCGAATACCTGCCCTACCTGCGGCAGTTGTGCGACAAGTACGGTATCATGCTGATTTTCGACGAGGTAATGACCGGTTTTGGGCGCACTGGCAAGTGGTTCGCCGCCGACCATTACGGTGTCCAACCCGATATCATGACCTTCGCTAAAGGGGTAAATTCGGGTTACGTGCCGCTCGGTGGGGCCATTATCAGCCAGAAGCTTTCCGATTACTTCGAGGACAAGATGTTCTGGGGCGGGCTGACCTATAGCGGCCACCCACTCGCCTGCGCCGCTGGTATCGCCACCCTGGAAGCCTACGAGGAAGACGGGGCCATCGAAAACAGCGCAAGATTGGGGGCAAAACTCCTGGCCGAATTGACCGCCCTGAAGGACAAACACCCTTCGGTCGGGGATGTGCGCGGGTTGGGCCTTTTCTGCGGGGTCGAACTGGTCAAGGATCGCCAGACCCGCGAAGGGATGCCCGCCTGGAACGGCAAGGACCAGGCCCTGACCAACAAACTTAAGAAAGCCCTGATGGACCGGGGAGTTTTTGTCTTCTGCCGCTACAACATGCTCTTTATCGCCCCGCCCCTGACCATCAGCGAGGACGAATTGATGATTGGCGTCCGGGCCGTAGACGAAGTGCTATCTATCGCGGACGAAGCCGCCGCCAGCTAATTTTAACTCAACTCTTAAAGGCGGCGCCAGGCCGCGAGGGAATTAACCTATGTCGAGAATCGTTCGCAGCGCCCTTATCCAGACCCGTGGCGAGGGCGATAAACAAAGTATGATTGAGAAGCACGTAAAATACATCGAACAGGCCGCCGAGCAGGGTTCGCAGATAACCTGTTTGCAGGAAATTTTCTTCGGCCCCTACTTCTGCCAGATCCAGGACCGCAAGTGGTACGATACCGCCGAGCCGATTCCCGGCCCGACCACGAACCTGATGTGCGAACTCGCCAAGAAGTATTCGATGGTGCTTATCGTGCCGATTTACGAGGTAGTCGGGACCGGCACCTACTACAACACCGCCGCCGTGATTGACGCGGACGGCACCCTCAAGGGTATCTACCGCAAGACGCACATTCCGCACCTGCCCGGCTTCTGGGAAAAATATTACTTCAAGCCCGGCAACCTGGGCTACCCGGTCTTCCAGACCCAGTATGGCAAAATCGGGGTCTATATTTGCTATGACCGCCACTTCCCGGAAGGCCCACGTATCCTGGGCTTACACGGAGCCGAAATCGTCTACATTCCCTCGGCCACGGCGCGGGGTCTCTCCGACCACCTTTGGGACATCGAGCAGCGCAGCCATGCCATCGCTAACGGCTTCTTCGTGGGAACCATCAACCGGGTTGGGGTTGAGCCTGAGTTCGGCAAGCAGGAGTATTATGGTTCGAGCTACTTCTGCAACCCGCGTGGCGCTTATATCGCCAAGGCCAGTGACACCGAGGAAGAAGTGCTGGTGGCCGACCTCGACCTGGACCTGATAAAAGAGGTCCGTGACACCTGGCAGTTCTACCGCGACCGCCGCCCCGAACTTTACGGGGAAATCGCCGAGCAGTTACCGTAAGCTCTTTTGAAAACGAAAACCGGGCTTGCTTTTTACAGTAAGCCCGTTTTTTTATTCCCGTGTAGTGGTTTTCGAATTTATTGTCACGGTTCTGAGCCAATCAGAGCCTGGATTGACTCAATGTTATAGCCTGCCGCTACAACCCTCAGCTTTGGTTCTTTACCCTAAAAGATTCTAACCGGATTGTATCCGTAAGGAAGCCATAGCTTCATCAAGCAGGGTCGCAAGGTCTTTGGTCTTATTAGACTTGTACCAGGCTTCCTGGGCCGCTGTTAGGCAGGCAAACGCGGCCCCTACTATTGCCCGTGGTTCAGGGCTATCCGGCGCATAATTACTGCGCTGGCAGACCGTTTCGGCCAGGCTGGCTTGCAACCGAGAAAATCTCTCAAGATAACGGGCATAAAGCGCCGGACTGCTGCGCACGGTATTTTCTATCGCTTCGGCTCGCTCGGTATTGCTGAAGTAGTTCACCCCTATATCAAAAATTCTTCGCAAGGAGTCCCACAGCGGCTCGTCTAGAGGCCGGGCTTTTAAGGACTCAACCATCCTCTCTTCTAATAAGTCGTATTTGCCGATAAGCAGGTCTTCCTTGGAGGCAAAATAACGAAAAAAGGTCCGCCTGGATAACCCGGCAGCCGCGGCAATCTGATCTACCGTGGTAGCCTCATAACCGTTTTTTACAAACAGGTCCTGGGCTACCTGGGTTAACTCTGTGCGGACTATTCGGCGCGTGCGTTCGCGCATACCTTCTGTTTTTACTTCATTCATAGAAATAATTATAACATAGAAAGTCAATATCGACACCAAGTGTCAAATATGGTAATTAATGTCATGTTTCAAAAGGTCTTTGAAGGAGTGTCTAAAGAAATTGAACGATACTCTACCTGAGAAGAAGTTTTTATAGTTAAAAGGAGTTTTCAAGTTGAACACTCGCAAGCTTGGCAAGACCGGCCCGGAAGTTTCCGCGCTTGGTCTTGGCGCGATGGGGATGTCGGGCGTCTATGGCCCTTCCGATGAAATCGAAAGTATAGCCACCATCCACGCGGCCATTGACGCCGGGATAACCCTTATTGATACCGCTGACTTTTACGGCATGGGCCACAACGAAATGCTGATTGGCCGGGCTTTAAGAGAAAAAAGTATTTCGCGCGACAAAGTAGAAATAAGTGTCAAATTCGGGGGGTTACGTGACTACGAAGGAGCCTGGCACGGCATAGATTGCCGCCCGGCTGCCGTTAAAAACTTCCTGGCCTATTCGCTGCGCCGTCTCGGCACCGATTATGTCGATATTTATCGACCGGCCCGGTTGGACCCCAATGTACCGGTTGAAGAAACTATCGGCGCGATTGCCGATATGGTTAAAGCCGGGCATGTCCGCCATGTCGGTCTTTCCGAGGTTGGAGCCGATACCATCCGCAAGGCGGCCAGTGTCGTCCCGGTATCGGACCTGCAAATCGAATATTCGCTAATTTCGCGGGACATTGAAAAGGAAATCCTGCCGGTCTGCCGCGAACTCGGTATCGGCATCACGGCTTACAGCGTCCTATCTCGCGGACTGCTTAGTGGTCGCTTTTCCAAAGAACGTTTAGGGGTGGCCGGAGATTTACGCAACGTCAACCCCCGCTTTACCGGTGAAAATCTCGAACGCAACCTGGCGCTGGTGAAGACTTTACACGGTATCGCGGAGGCCAAAGACGTGACAGTAGCGCAGGTTGCGATTGCCTGGGTGCTGTCGCAAGGTGACGACATTGTGCCGCTGATAGGCGCCAGGCAGCGCCACCAGATGAGCGAAGCCGCCGGGGCCCTGGACGTACAACTGACCCCCGAAGACCTGGACCGGATTGAGCAGGCGTTTCCGGTAGGGGCAGCGGCAGGCGACCGTTACCCGACCGCCCAGATGGCCCAACTGGACCGGAAAAAATAGAGCAGTTTAGCCTTCTCCGAAAACGAAGGTGTCCAGGAAGGCGTTGCGGAATTTGCCCTGCGGGTCGTAGGTACGGAGCAAAGCCCGGAAGTCGTTCAACCGGGGATACCCCGCCATCACCCGCTGGGGAGCCATCGTAAAGACCTTGCCCCAGTGTGGGAGCGCACCAAACGGTTCCAGGGCTGCCTCAATCTCCGGCAAGACCAGCCGCACTTTTTCCCAGTCTCTTTTCCAGGTAAAGTGAATGGCCGCGCCGTCTTTTTGGTAGAACGGGCTCATCCACAAATCGTCGGCGGCAATCATACGGAGTTCACAGACAAAGAGGAGCGGGGCAATCTTCTCGCGCAAACGGCTGACCGCTTCGAGGGCAGGCACAGTGTGGCTGCGTGGGATAAGATACTCGGTCTGGATTTCCTCGCCGCTGCTGGGCGTTAAGTCCATCCGAAAGTGAGGTAGGCGGTTATACCAGGGGCCGACCTCCCCAAACTGGGGCGTAGCCGCGACCGGGTCCATTATCTCGATAGGATGATGCTTGACAGGGGCCCGGACCGCCCCGAAAAGTTCCGCCGGGGGTTCGAAAGTATCGCCGTCGGCAACTTTGCGCTTGAGCCAGACCGTATTAAAAAGCTCGCCTCGCCAATCGGTAAACAGGCTGACACTGTAGGCGCTGGCCTCGATTTCCTCTAAATGTTCCGGCAACTGGCCGAGCGGCAAATCCTCGTAAACGTCCTGCCGCACCTTAAAAGACGGGACCAGGTCGAGGGTCATCCTGGTAATCACGCCCAGTCCACCCAGGCTGACGACCGCCCCGGCGAAGGTATCGCCATCCTTTTCGCGAGATAGTTTATGAAGCTCACCGTCCGCCGCTACGAACTCGATGCCGGAAACGGCGGTAGCCAGGTTGCCATTGTGAATACCTGAACCATGGGTAGCCGTAGCGGTAGCCCCGGCGATAGAGATATGGGGCAACGAGGCCAGGTTGGACAGGGCGTACCCGGCCTGGTCGAGTTGTTCGCAAATCTGGCCGTATTTGGCCCCGGCGTTAACCGTGACGGTGTGGCGGACCGGGTCTATCACCGGCTCGAAATTGAGGTGGGCCAATGAAATCTGGTCGCCAGAGGTATCGGCAATATCGTGGAAGGAGTGGGTCGAGCCGAGAGCCTTGATTCTGGTGGCCTGGCGGACCATTTCCTGGACCTGTTCGAGAGTTTCGGGATAGAGAAGGTTAGTGGCAGAATAAATATAATTTCCGGCCCAGTTCTGGCGGCGTTCCGTCATCGTGCGCTCCTGTTTCTATTGGGGAGTCGTAAAAAAAATTAATTACGGCAAAACCATTATATTTCAGTTCTAGAAAGCACACAAACTAATCCCAGATTCCCGCTTGATTTTCCGGGAATTTTTCGCTATCCTTGTTGCAATTATTCTTTTTGGCACAACTCTTTTGCAGGAAATTACTTACCATAACTTGACGGGTCATGATATAATGGACAAGGTCAGGACACATCTTCTAGCAAAACCGGGAGCTAAAATGAGCCAACGAGGCCCAATCTACCAGAGCAGTTTCGACCTTTTTGCAAGCGAAGAAGCTACTTTCAGCGACTTACCGATAAATATGCTGCCCGGCGAAGAAGACTCTTCCCCGGATGAAGATGTGCTGCCTAAAGGTGAGCAGACCGAAGGCTATTCGGTCTATGTCTTTACCAAACACCTCCCCGATAAGAAAACCTCTCGCTGCTACTACATCGTTTACCAGCCGACCCTCTGGGATAACTACACCGTGCAACGCCAGTGGGGTGTGGTCGGTTCGGTCAAACAACAATTCTACACCGAACACTTCAATAATCCCCGGCCCGCCCTGGCCCGGATTCGCCGCCTGATTGAACGCAGTATCCGGCGCGGCTACCGGCTATCCTACGCGGCCTGAAAGCAGTATAATTATTTCCCCACGCCTCTTTTCGGTTTGCCAACTTTAAAATACAGGCGTCATTTACGGCACTTTAACGGTTTTCAGCCGATTTAAAAGCTGGAAGGAAGTGCCAGACTGCTCGAAATCGCAACCAGACTTATCCTGTAAATCTGGTCCTGCCGGGCCGATTTATACGACTTACGGCTTATTGACAATGGGATGGCTTTGTTATAGTATATCCATCTAAGCAATTTTATCGGAGTAGAAAGCTCTTAAAGAGAAGAATATACTTATGTCAAATTTAGATATAAAAACCGGGCTCACAATAGATACCATAAATCAAACCGGGCGAAACGTAGTGGTCGAAGCTAAAGACCTGCGTAAAAATTATAAAAACTTCCAGGCGGTCAAAGGAATTTCCTTCCAGGTCTACCAGAAGGAATGTTTCGGGCTGCTCGGTCCCAACGGAGCCGGGAAAAGCACCACCATTCGTATGCTTAACTGCGTATCTCCGATTAGCGGCGGCTCGCTAACCGTGCTGGGACACAGCGTGACCGGCGACATTCGCCAGATTAAGGCGCAAATCGGGGTCGTACCCCAGGACGACAACCTCGATGTGGACCTGACCGTCATGCAGAACTTGCTGGTTTATGCCCGCTACTTCAACATTGATAAAAAGGAAGCGACCCGCCGGGCCGACGAAGTCCTCGAACTGTTCCAGTTGACCGAGAAACGTAACAACAAGACCGACGAGATTTCGGGCGGTATGAAGCGGCGGTTGGTAATTGCCCGCGCCCTGATTAACCAGCCCAAGCTCATTATCCTGGACGAACCGACCACCGGCCTAGACCCGGCAGCCCGCCAGGTCGTCTGGCAGCAGTTACGCCTGTTACGCGAACGCGGCGTCACCATCCTGCTGACCACTCACTACATGGACGAGGCCACCCAGCTTTGCGACCGCCTGGTTATTATCAACGAAGGCCGGATTATGGCTGAAGGCAATCCCCGTGAACTGGTCCAGCGGCTGGTCGGCTACGAAGTCATCGAAATGCGCCTGGCCGAGAAAGATAAATTGAACCTGCTACCCCTTATTGAAAACCGGCCTATCCTGCTGGAAGAAGCCGGGGACACCCTCTACCTGTTCGGCCAACACAACCAGGCTTTCCAGAACCTGACTCTACCCGAAGCCAACTACCGGCTGAGGCGGGAAGCCAGCTTGGAAGATGTCTTTTTGCGGCTGACCGGGCGCGGGCTGGGAGGCGAGTAAGTTTTTAGAAATTAAGGGGAGAAACAAGTTTTATGACCGAAAATTACGCTAACGCCCACACTCTCGCCGGGCCGGGCCGGGGCATCGTCGTACCGAACCCGTTCACGCTCGGCACCTACCGGGTCTTCCAGCGCAATAAAGATGTCTTCTTGAAGCTGTGGAAGACCGAACTCTGGCCGCCCGTAGTCGAGGCGCTGTTGTCACTGTTCGCCTTCGGGTTTGGGCTGGGGGTCTATATTGCCCAGGTCAACGGCCAGCCTTACATCCAGTTTATCGGGGCCGGTTTGATCTTCTCGTCGGTGCTGTTTACGGCTTCCTTCGAGTGCATGTTCGGCACCTTTATCCGCATGCAGCAGGAGAAAGTCTTCGACGCTATTATCGCAACGCCTGTTAGCATCGAGGAGGTGGTTAGCGGGGAGATACTTTTCGCTTCAACCAGGGCCACTTTTAATGGGACCTGTGTAGTTGTCGTGTTAGCGGTGCTGCAACTGATACCTTCATGGTGGGTATTGCTGGTTCCACCGGTTGCTCTTTTGACCGGGTTCCTGCTGGCAAGTCTAGCGGTAATAGTCACCAGCCTGGTATCAAGCTTCACCTCGTTCAACTATTACATTACGCTTGGTGTTATTCCGATGCAGTTGTTCAGCAGCGTTTTCTTTCCGGCCTCGCAACTGCCGGAAGGCGTGCGCTGGGTGGCTTTCTTGTCCCCGCTCTACCCGGCGGTTGAGTTGGGCCGGGCCCTCTACACTGGGAACATTCACGCCGGGTTGCTGTTAAACCTGCTGTGGATCCTGGGATTGACTGTCGTCTTCTACCTGCTGGCAGTTAACCTGATGCGCCGGCGCTTAATCAAGTAAGATATTTTCTACAGTCAAAAAGGCCCCTAACCAGGGCCTTTTTGGTTCTTCCGGTGATTTGGTGAAACTGCCACTCTCTAGGAAATTTTTGCGGATTTTAAGTAGACTCTACCTTCCCGTCTTTTGACATGTAATAATCTTTGGCCCACCAAAAAACAAAATTGCCATTTTCAAGCCACTCCTTTAACCCTTCTTCGCGATCTTCTCGCTCCTCTTGTGTTTCTTCGGGCCAATCTCCATCAAGTACCTCTTCCTCTGAAATTTCTCCAACAATGTTTAACCAGCGTTTGAACGGGCTCCCGCCTTCATGAGTTTCTTTTAGATGTTCTGGTATTTCCTCAATTCCAACTTGAAAGTCTTCATCGAAAAAAACCTTAACTTTAACGGTCTCCGGTTGAAACCCAATCTGATTCTTCCAAGCCTCAAACTGGTTCTCTAAATTCTCCTGAAATACCTTGTCATAGATGTTAAAGTTATTTTGTATATTCGGAGGCAGATATTCACAGTCCCTAACCTCTCGCCCAAAAAGGGACCCATCTTCTGAAAAAATGTAGGCTACTAAATAGGGAAAGAGTAAACCCATAATTACTTGCCTGCCATTTTTTACTACCCCTGTATAAAAATCATATTCCGAAATTGGAAAAAGACGCTCGGTTTCTTTGGTATTTTCCATAGTGACTCTTACTTTATAACAAATAGAATTTGTAAAATGCCAGGTACAACTAAATCTCAAATATATTATGAGGATATTCTAATTAAAAGTAAAGTTTAACTTCTTTTGTAAATTGCGCTAACATTTGAAATGTCAATATTTTTAATGGCTAAAACTGGTAAGGCTAGACACATCTGTACTTGTCATTTCTCGACTATGCTCGGAAACTCAACGCTGTTGGCGGAAGCACTTTCGACTGTACTATTGTCCAACGGATCGGAGGCACCCTACTGGCCCTTGCTTCGCTTGTAATGACAAGTAAATTACGGTACCAAATAAAAAACCAACAATCACCTATGTTTTTATTACTGAATCATGCTCCTTTCTGACCTATCCCTTGTTCAGGGTTGTAAATTATAATCTTATTATGACTATTGCTAAGTTTTATCAAATATTGAATTAATATTTTTCATTAAATCCCCAATTTTAATAAATTCCTTTAAAGAAGGTATTGACAAAACATAAACTATACGTATATATATATGTATAAGTACTTATACGGAGGTTAGCGTGCCTAACAAAACGATTTACGTTTCGGACGATGATTTGCCCCTGTACCAACGGGCCCAGGAACTGGTCCAGGGCAATTTATCCGCCGCTATCACTACAGCCCTGCGCCGCTTTGTCGAGGTCGAAGAAGAACGCCGGGCCGGTTTTAAAGAAATTACCGTCAAGGTCGGCAGTCCCCCCAACCGGAAGCAACGCTTTTTCGGCGAACTCCTGGGAGAGTGGGGCCGCCAGTCTAAAAGCCGGGTCGAAATGTACAAACTCTTTCGGACCCGCAACAACAAGTTCGCCGTCCATATCGAACGCTCTCCCGATTGGATGTGGGAGCGCTCGACCGGCAACGGCGGTTGGTTCGAACGGGTAACGAGTTACCTGGGGATGGGCGACCAGACCTGGGGCCATACGGCAGGGGAGGCCCGGCTCGAAGTAGTGGAAACGGTGGATGAATTGCGTGAGAAAATTCCGCCTGAACTCTTTGAGATGGTCAAAGGAGCCCTGGAAAATCCGACTGTGGAAGACCTTGATATATAAATTTCGACCAGACAAAATAATGAAATAAAACCAAATCTCAGGCGGTAAAAACACCGCTTACCCGGAAATGAGGAATTAAATATGGCGACAAACCAAACGGCGATTGCAGTCCGAAACCTGCGCAAATCGTACGGTAGTCAGCTTGTGCTCGATGGCATCGACCTGGATGTTCCCGAAGGCAGCGTCTACGCCCTGCTCGGCCCCAACGGGTCGGGGAAAACCACCACCGTCCAGATTCTTTCAACTTATCTTGCCATGGACGGGGGAGAAGTCCGTATCGCCGGGCACGACCTGGTAAAAGAACCGGCGGCGGTACGAGCCGCCATCGGGGTAACCGGCCAATTTTCGGCGGTGGACAGTCTCCTGACCGGGGAAGAAAACTTGCGCTTGATGACAAAACTGTATCACCTCGGCCCCCAGGAAGGCCGGCGCAAGACCGCCGAACTGCTGGAACGGTTTGACCTGGTAGATGCAGCCAAAAAACTGGCCGCGACTTACTCCGGCGGTATGAAACGGCGGCTCGACCTGGCGATGAGCCTGGTCGGGACACCCCGGATTATCTTCCTGGATGAGCCGACAACCGGCCTCGACCCCCGCAGTCGCAAGACCATGTGGGAAATTATCCGCGAGCTGCTCGGCGAAGGGGTAACTATCTTTCTGACCACCCAGTATCTCGACGAAGCCGACGAACTGGCCGATAAAATCGGGGTGCTGGACCAGGGGAAGTTGGTTGCCGAAGGAACCGTAACAGAACTAAAACGGCGGATTCCGGGCGGCCATGTCAGGCTGCAATTTGCCGATAGCGGCCTGCTTTCCTCGGCGGCCCTCACCTTCCAGGGAAGCATTCGGGATGAGGAAGCCCTGACCCTGACCGTACCGAGCGATGGCAGCGTCCGGTCGTTACGGACCTTGCTCGACCGGCTCGATAACGAGGCAATCGCCGTGGAAAATCTAACGGTGCAGATGCCCAACCTGGATGATGTTTTCTTTGCCCTGACCGGCACCTCTAAGAATTTGAAAGGTGGTGAATAATGAGCAGTCTTTACCTGTCTTTTAGCGATTCGGCTACGATGCTGCAACGTAACTTCCAGCGCGCCCTCCGCAACCCTTTCGTGATTTTCAGCTCGATTCTCACCCCGGCTTTAATGCTGGTATTGTTCTTCTACGTGCTGGGCGGCTCGATTGCGGGCGGTTTGAACGGCGGAGAAAAAGGCGGCACCGAATATCTAAATTACCTGCTGCCGGGAATTATAGTGCTGACCGCCGCGCTCGGCGCGGAAGTCACCGCTTTGAATGTAAACTACGACCGGACCGAGAATATTATTAACCGTTTCAGGACAATGCCGATTTCGCGGGGCGCGCTGTCAACCGGGCACGCCCTGGCAAACGTAATCCAAACCCTGATAAGTATCGTCTGTATCGTGGGCATCGGTTTGTTGATGGGGTTCCGGCCCAATGCCGGGTTAGTGGAATGGCTGGCCGCTTTCGGTTTACTGGCCCTGTTCTCGCTGGCAATCGCCTGGTTGGCAGTGCCGCTCGGTCTTATAGCCAGGACTCCGGGAGGAGCTAACTCGCTTTCGTTAATCATCGGGTTTTTGCTGCCATTTTTCAGCAGCGCCTTTGTAAAACCCGACACGATGCCCGACTGGTTGCAGGTCTTTGTAAAGTACCAGCCCTTTACCGCCGTCACCGAAACTTTGCGCGGTCTCCTGACCGGGACGGCTATCGGGGACAACTGGATTTACGCGATTAGCGGGAGCGTGGTGCTGGCTATCCTGGGGTATATCTTTGCCAGGTGGGCCTACAATCGCCAGCCGAGTCGCTAGTATTAGATTGTGATTAAAGAGCCACCCCATTCAAAATTTAGGGATGGCTCTTTTCGGTTCAATAAACTTTAATCAGGCGTTGTTTCGGTCAGGTGATCGTTGGGGGTATTCTCCCTGGCGGCATTTCGCAGGCGGGCCCGCTCTTCCATAGCCGCTTTTATCCGTTCCAGGCCGATAACCCAGGTCTGCCGCAGTTCGGACCAGGAGCGCCGCACATCTTCCCAGGTCGCGGTCTTTTCAATTACTTCGCCTTCGTAAACTTTGACCGGCTCCGGGACCGGTTCGATACTCAAGTTTTCCCGGTTGTCCATAAAACACCTCGCTTTTTACTACCTGTAAAAATTGTACCAGACCCATTCAACCGGAATATTAAACGGCTCACAAAACGGCGCAAAAAGAAAAAAATGTAAATCTGGGGTTTTTGGCGGTATAATGAAACCATAAATAGCAAGCGGTTTTTCGTTACGTCAGGCTAAAACCTGCTCCACATCCGGCAAAGATTGGTATAACCTGCCGGGTAGAGTGTTAAACTTACCTGAGAAATCTTTTGAAAAAGCTAAATTACTAGCCCCTGGGAGGATGAATGTACGATATTCTATTCAAAAATGCGCGTATCGTGGATGGCACCGGCAACCCCTCTTTCTATGGCGACGTGGCGGTCGAAGCTGGCCGTATCGCGGCGGTCGGCAAGCTGGCCGAAAGGGAAGCCCACCGGACTCTCGACCTGGCAGGGCTGGTAATGTCGCCCGGCTTTATTGATTTACATACTCACTCGGACTTCACCCTGCCGCTCTTTCCCCGCGCCGCCTCGATGGTCCGCCAGGGTGTCACCACCCAACTGGTCGGCAACTGCGGCTTTTCGCCCTTCCCGGTCGTGCCAGAACGCCTGGATATGCTAAAAGCATATGCCGCCTTTATTGACGCAGGGTTAAGCTGGGAATGGCGCAGCCTGGGGGACTTTGCCAGGTTGTTGGAAAGTATACCCCTTGCCACGAACGTCGCCATGCAGGTCGGGCACGGCACCGTCCGTATCGCCGTGATGGGTTTCGAGAACCGCGACCCGACCCTGACCGAAGTTTCCGCCATGGAAAATTTCGTGGCCCAGGCGATGGAAGATGGGGCCTTTGCCTTTTCAAGCGGCCTGATTTACGTGCCGGGCATCTATAGCCAGACGGCGGAACTGGTCGCCCTGGCGAGTGTCGCGGCCAAGTATGGCGGCTTTTATTCGAGCCATATCCGGGGTGAGGGTGATACCCTGCTCGACGCGGTCGGGGAAGCCCTGACGGTCGGGCGGGAGGCCAAATTGCCGGTCCAACTCAGCCACCACAAGGCTAACGGCAAAAAGAACTGGGGCAAAATCACGACCAGCCTTTCTATGATTGATGCCTCCAGGGAGGCCGGGCACGACGTGCTGGCCGACCAATATCCATACACTGCCGGAAGCACCACCCTGGCCGCCGTTTTACCTTCGTGGTCGGTGGAAGGCGGCATTTCATCAATGGTGGCCCGGCTGAATGACCCCGAAACCAGGGGCCGTATCAAGGGCGAACTGGACGAACCCGAAGAAAACGGGCTGGAATTCGACCTGACTACCATCATGATTAGCTCGATACCGGAAGGACCAAATAAAAAGTTTGAAGGGCAGATGCTAACCGCGATTGCCGAACAGAAGGGAATGACCCCGGTAGAGGCGGCCCTCGACCTGCTGGCGAACGAGTCGGGAGGCATCCAGATGATTACCTTTAGCATGGACGAGGCTGACGTACGCCAGGTAATGCGCCACCCGGCGGTAGCCGTTGCCAGCGACGGCTGGACCCTCAGCCCGGAAAGCGGCGGAAGGCCCCACCCTCGCAGTTATGGCACCTATGTCCGGGTGCTGGGCAAGTATGTCCGGGAGGAAAAAGTGCTCCGGCTGGAAGATGCCGTCCGCAAGATGAGTTCGCTCCCGGCGCAACGGCTGGGGCGGTACGACCTGGGGCTCATCCGGCCCGGCTGCGTGGCCGACCTGGTAGTCTTTGACCCGGATAAAGTGGGTGACCGTTCCACTTTCCAGAACCCTCACCAGTACGCCGCCGGGGTGCATCACGTAATAGTCAACGGGCAGTTGGTGATTGAGAACGAAACGGATACCGGCGCGGTGGCCGGGAAAGTCTTGAGACGGGGACGTTAAGAAAGTACACTAAAAGAAGACCTTAGAGCGAGGGAGACCGGGCATGAAACGCACTTTATTCAATTCCGAACACGAGATGTTCCGCGACTCTTTCCGGCGCTTTGTCGAGAAAGAGATTGTGCCAAACAACGACCACTGGGAAAAAGAGGGCCAGGTGGACCGAGACTTGTGGTTGAAGTTGGGCCGGGAGGGTTTCCTGGGGATGAGCGCGCCCGAAGAACTCGGCGGGGCGGAGCAGGATGATTTCCGGTTCAACACGGTCATTTCTGAGGAATTACAGCGGGTCGGGGCGGCCAGCCTCAGTTCCGGGATTGGTCTCCATAACGACATTTGCCTCCCCTACTATCTCGTCTACGCCACCGAGGAACAAAAAGCCCGCTGGGTGCCGGGGATTTGTAGCGGGGAAGCGGTCACGGCTATCGCCATGACCGAGCCAAACACCGGGAGCGACCTGGCCTCGATTCGGACCAACGCCCGGCGAGAGGGCGACACCTATATCCTTAACGGACAGAAAACCTTTATCACTAACGGCATCCTGAGCGACCTGGTGATTGTAGTTGCCAAGACCAGCGCCGACCCGGCCCTGCGCCATAAGGCGATAAGTCTGCTGGTGGTCGAGCGGGGAATGAAGGGCTTTTCGCGGGGCCGCCGCCTGGAAAAGGTCGGTCTGCACGCCCAGGATACCGCCGAACTCATTTTTGAAGACGTGGAAGTCCCGGTGACGAACCGCCTCGGCGAAGAGGGCCAGGGCTTCTATTACCTGATGCGCCAACTGGCCCAGGAACGGATGAGTGTGGCGATTTCGGCGGTGGCGGCGTGCTGGCGCGCCCTTAACCTGACAGTAGATTACTGCAAAGAACGGACGGCTTTCGGGCAACCTATCGGCAGTTTCCAGAACTCGCGCTTCAAACTGGCCGAGATGCGGACCGAGATTGAAATCGGGCAGGTCTTCGTAGACCGCTGCATCGAGGAGATGTTAAGCGGCGAACTGACTGCCGAAACCGCCGCGATGGCTAAATGGTGGACCACCGACCTGCAAAAACGGGTTATGGACCAGTGCGTCCAACTTCACGGCGGCTACGGCTATATGCTGGAATACCCGATTGCCAGGGCCTATCTCGACGCCAGGGTCCAGAGCATTTACGCCGGGACCAACGAGATTATGAAGGAGATTATCGGGCGTTCGATGGGTTTATAGGGCAAGTGTTTAGTGTTTAGTTATTAGGGTTTAGAGGTCCGTGGTTTTACTAAAATCAGGATTCAGGCGGTTTTGCAAACTTCAAAATTTACAAAAAACTGAACACTAAAAACTAAAAACTTGAAAAGAGGCAACGATGCGTGAAGCAGTCATAGTGGACGCGGTTAGGACGCCGCTCGGTAGGCGGAACGGCAAGCTGAAAGACTGGCACCCGGTGGATTTGCTGGCTTTCGTTTTGAGCGGCCTGGTCAAACGCAACGGGCTGGACCCGGCCCTGGTCGAAGATGTTATCGCCGGGTGCGTGATGCAGGTCGGGGAGCAAGGGCTAAATATCGCCCGCAATGCCGCCCTGGCGGCAGGATTCCCCGAAAGCGTCCCCGGCACGACGGTTGACCGCCAGTGTGGTTCGAGCCAGCAGGCCATCCACTTCGCGGCCCAGGGGGTGATTAGCGGGGCCTACGACATCGCGATTGCCTGCGGGGTCGAATCAATGAGCCGGGTGCCGATGGGTAGTTCGGTCCAGAGCGCCAACCAGGCTTTCGGCCCAGCCCTGCTCAAACGCTACGACAACGGGCTGGTCCACCAGGGGATTTCCGCCGAATTGATTTCGCAGAAATGGGGCTTTAGCCGCCAGCAACTTGACGAATACAGCCTGGGAAGTCACCGCCGGGCCGCTCTCGCCACCGAGAAGGGTTATTTTGACGAGCAAATCTTGCCGGTACCGGTACGACTGGAAGACGGCTCGACCGAGCTTTTCAGCCGGGACGAAGGCATCCGGCCCGACACCTCGCTCGAAAAACTGGCCTCCCTCAAACCGGCTTTCAAACCGGACGGCGTTGTAACCGCCGGGAACTCCTCTCAGATAACCGATGGCGCGGCGGCGCTTTTGATAATGGAGCGCCACCGGGCCGAACAACTCGGCCTGAAACCTCGCTCCCGTTTCGTCGCCTTCAGCGTTACCGGGGACGACCCGGTCCTCATGCTTACCGCGCCTATCCCGGCGACAAAATTGGCCCTGCAAAAGGCCGGGCTTACATTAGACCAGCTCGATTTGCTTGAAATCAACGAAGCCTTCGCCAGCGTGGTGCTGGCCTGGCAGAAAGAAACCGGGGCCGATTGGTCTAAAGTGAACGTCAACGGCGGGGCGATTGCCCTCGGCCACCCGTTAGGAGCGTCGGGTGCCCGGATAATGACAATGCTGCTCAACGAACTGGAACGGCGGCAGGGCCGCTACGCCTTCCAGACCATGTGCGAAGGCGGCGGGCTGGCGAACGGCACCATTATCGAGCGGCTGGATTAATCCACGCCCTCAGTCGTATTGGGCCATCGACTGGGAAGCCCCGGCGGTCGCCACCCTGGCGTAAAAGGCAAAATAACCCTGGTAACCGTGAAAAAGTTCGAGCAATTCGGGCAGTCTGGCTTCGGCGGCGGTTTCACTGAGCCCATAAAGCTGGCCGACCGCCCGGATTAGCTCCCGGTCGAAACTCGACACCTTCTGCATCCGACCCAGCCCCCGCACCAGGATAAAATGGCTGGACCATTCGCCTACCCCTTTGATACCGAGCAGACTGGCCGCGACCTCTTCGAAATCGCCGTAGCGCAAGAAATTCTCGTCAACCTTCAAGAAATAATCTGTCACGGCCTGTAGATAGTCCACCTTGCGCGCGTTCTGGACTATTGCCAAAAGTTCGTCTCGGTTGGCCCCGGTCAGTTGGGCCGGTTCGGGAAAGGCCCGGTAAAGTTGGCCCGCTACCTCAATGCTCGTTCCAAAACGTTCGACCAGCGTCATTTTGATTTTATGGGCGACCCGCCAGGGAACTCGCTGTCCCAGGATGGCCCAGCAAGCCAGTTCGTAGGGGGTCAGGAATTTGGGCTGGTGCAATCCATAAAGCTTTTTGACTACTCCGGCGAATATGGGGTCGCGCCGGGCCAGGGTGTAAAACGGGCCGAGTTGGTCGTCCAGGCTGAGAAAGAATCTTAAACGGTCCTCGACACTTGCCTGTTCCTCCCCGGTAAGAGGCCGTTCGGAATAAAGGGTATAGGCCAGTTGGTCCGGTCCCGCCGGTCTAATCTCAAAGGCGACCGCCCGCTCGTTCAGGGTCAGGGCTTTTACAAGACTCGCAGCCTGGTAGGTTTGCTCCCCGGCGGTCGGCCCAAACACTCCCAGGAAACCAAGAGTCTTGCTGAAATCAAAAGGCGCTTCGGCCAGAAGGAGGCCCTTTTGTTGAGATTGTTCGGTCACGGCAGTCATTTTCCTTTCCTCCTGTTTAACATTTCAGGTTTAACGGTTCACGCTTTCAGTTTACCGAACTGCTGTGACAGCGTTATGTCAGCAGCAAAAAAGGGATTTTTAATTTTCGCAATTAATTAGGACCGAAATTGACCGCTATTACTGGTAAACTGGGTAGTAGTAAAGAGGCGAATTGGCTTTTGTAAAAGCGTTTAAGGGTTTAATGACAGGAGTGGTGATGGGAACCGGAAAACTTGAGATAGGGAACCTGCGGCTTTTTTACCAAGGTGTCGTGGCAGCAGATGCCACCGACCCGGCCCAGGTCGTAGCCAGGTTGGGAGCGGTCCAGGCCCAGGATTACCCTGGGGCGCTCTGGGCTATCGGCTTGCGCATGAAAGAGGCAACCCCGGAACTGGTCGAGCAAGCTATCGCGGACAAAAAGATTGTCCGCACCTGGCTGATGCGGGGACCTTGCATTTTGTGGATGCCCAGGAAATCCGCTGGATGCTGAAACTGCTGGCTCCCCGGCTTATGGGTAAATTAAATCCCCGGCATAAACAACTGGAACTTGATGACACAGTCTTCAGCAAAAGCTGGAAGCTTATAGAAAAGGCGCTAACAGGGGGCAACCGGCTTACCCGCGCGGAAATTTTTAAGTTGCTGGAAGACGAAAAAATTACCCCAGGTGGACAGCGCGGGATTCATATATTGAGCTGGTTTTCACAGCAAAGCCTGCTTTGCCACGGACCCTACCGGGATAAACAACCAACTTTCGTCCTGCTGGAAGAATGGCTGCCCCCGGCCAGAGAAATGGACCTGGAAGAAGCCCTGGCCGAACTGGCAAAACGGTTTTTCGAAGGCCACGGCCCGGCTACCCTGGCCGATTTCGCGCGGTGGGCCAGTCTTACAATCACCGATGCCCGGCGCGGCCTGGATGCGGTCCGGTCCGAATTGCGGCGGGAAGATACGGCAGGGCAGACTTACTGGATGGCCGCAAACCCGACCAACACTTTGCCGGACTCAACCGGGGGCTATCTCTTACCCGGTTTTGATGAATTTATCCTGGGTTATAAAGACCGCCAGGCTGTCCTCGACCCCCAATTTACGGAACTCCTCGAACCGGGTAAAAATGGCATCTTCATGCCGACTGTCGTCAATAATGGGCGGGTGGTCGGGCTCTGGAAACGGGCTGTAAATTCCCGGAAGGATAAAATCACGCTAACCCCAACGCCTTTTACCTCGTTTACCCAGGCTGAAAAAGAGGGTATCGAAACCTCCGCCGCGCATTACAGCCGCTTTATCGGCTTACCGGTCGAAGTGGTTTTCTAATCCTGGTCTTACAGCAGGGTGCGTCCCCTCTAACCCGGCGCACCCTGACTCTCCTTCTTTTCCTCTAAATGTAGTTTCAAATCCAAAACTGTGTATTCTCCAAAGTCAAAGGCCTGACCTGTCCCAAATTGAAAGGGCCAACCGTCTTTATTTGCGACACCTCGATAGAAACATTTGCCTTTGACAATTGGGGCCGGGTTCTGGGCAAGTTAGAAAACAGGGGTGAAACAGAAGTCACTATTGTTAATATAGTTAATATAATAGAAGGAGCGCTAAGATGAAGAAAATCGTGGTTTTTGGGGCGAACGGACCGACCGGGCGGTTATTGGTACGTCAGGCCCTGGACCGGGGCTATAATGTAACGGCTGTGACGCGCCACCCTGCCGGATACCCCATCCAGGCGGAAAATTTGCGGGTGCTTGGCGGGGATGTCTACGACCCGGCCTCGGTGGAACAGGCCGTAGCCGGGCAGGAGGCGGTGCTTTCGGTGTTGGGAGTGCCGTTCAGCCGCAAACCGGTAAAAGTCTATTCGGAGGGTATGGCAAATATAATGCAGGCCATGCAAAAATGGGGCGTGCGCCGCCTGGTGTGCGTGACCTCAAGCGCCACCGATACCCAGGCCGGACCGCACGGTGGTTTCCTCTTCGAAAAAGTGTTGCAACCTTTCGTGGTGGAAGTCCTTGGTAAGACCCTTTACCAGGATATGCGAAAGATGGAAGCCATGGTGCAAACCAGTGACCTCGAGTGGACCATCGTCCGGCCCTCCGGTCTTTTCGAAACCGGGGAAGTCACTTCGTATAAGGTGGCGGAGAACTATCTGAGCAGCAAGTTCACTTCAAGGGCAGACCTCGCAGCCAGTATGTTACAGTTCTCCGCTGACAATCGTTACAGCCGTAAAATTATGGCGGTAGGTACCTATGCGGTCCGGCCCAGCTTTATTTCGCTGCTCTGGCGAGAAGGTTTTGCCAAAAAAGCTTAAAGGGAACAGTTACAACCGATGACACTATTTAGCCAGGATTACGGGGAAGAATCTTTCGAGACCTACCGGACGTATCTTTTTGGGATTGCCTACCGGATGCTCGGCAGCGTTATGGATGCCGAGGACATGGTGCAGGAAACTTTCTTGCGCTACCAGACGGCCAGACCCCAGGAAATCCACTCCCTCAAAGCTTATTTGACGACCATCCTGACCCGGTTATGTATTGACCAGCTAAGTTTAGCCCGGCGCAAACGCGAGGTCTATGTAGGCCCCTGGCTGCCCGAACCAATCCTCACGGCCGGGCTTAGTGAGCCGGAAGGAGGCAACCCGGAGAAGAAGGTTGAAATGGAAGAGTCTATTTCGCTGGCTTTCCTGGTCCTGCTTGAACAGTTGCAACCGTTCGAGAGAGCGGTATTTTTGCTGCGAGAAGTTTTCGATTACGAGTTTGCCGAGATTGCGGCGATGCTTGGTAAGAGCGAGGCGGCCTGCCGCAAATCGTTCAGCCGGGCTAAACCGCACCTGCGGGAACACCGGCCCCGGTTCAAGGCTTCCCGCCAGGCGCAACAGCAACTGCTTCAGGGATATGTCCGAGCCGTCGAGACAGGCGAACTAGCGGCCCTGATGGATTTGCTCTCCGAAGACGTGGTGTTGTGGACCGACGCGGGCGGGAAAACGGTCACCGCCGCCTATCGCCCGGTCAAAGGTAAGGATGCGGTGGCCCGGTTCAGCCTGGGCACAAAACGGTTCTGGCCGTCCCGGTATCACGCTGAACTGGCCGAAGTTAACGGCCAACCGGCCATGCTTTTGTTTTCCGGCGATATATTATTTGCAGTCCTGACCGTGGATGTAACCGCCGACCGGATACAAACCATCCGGGTCATGGCAAACCCGGAAAAGCTCGCTCGGATTTGAGGCGAAACAGGTCAACTGGACTTGTCGCAAACTTACAGACGATTATCAAAGGAGAAAAATATGCCGGGTAAAGCGACCAACGATTTACCGGGAGGGCTATCCCAACCGGCCTTACGAGCCCTGACCGGGGCCGGTATCACCCGCCTGGAAGACCTGACCCGGTTCAGCGAAACCGAAATCAAACAGCTACACGGCATCGGTCCGAACGCGCTCCAAAAATTAAAGGCGGCCCTTGAAGAAAAAGGTCTTTCTTATGCGGAAAAGAAGTCCGGTAAATAAATTAATGATATAAAGCATTAAAGTCTAACGGAACCCATACAGTTGTCTGATAGGTGGTAGAAACTGGAAGGGTTTAGCGGAAACTTAATTGAAAGGAATTTTATGACTACAGGCTCAAATGGCAATTACGCTCCTATAAACGGCATCAACCTTTATTTCGAGAAATTCGGAGAAGGCGAACCTTTAATCCTGTTGCACGGCGGGCTTGGTTCTATCGGAATGGTTGAAGAAGTATTAAAAGCGCTTGCAGCAGGACGGCAGGTTATAGGGGTAGATTTGCATGGGCATGGCCGGACGGCTATTGGCGGTCGCCCCTTGAGCCTGGAAGGCATGGGTAAGGATGTTGGCGAACTCATTAAATATTTGGGCCTGGCACAGGCCGATGTAATGGGCTATTCGATGGGCGGCGGGGCTGCTTTACAGGTTGCCATTCAGTACCCCGAAAGGGTCCGCAAATTGATTGTCGTATCGTCCCCTCACAAACGTTCGGGATGGTTTCCCGAAATGCAGACCGGGATGGCCTCGATGAATGCCACAATGGCCGAGGAAGCAAAGCAATCACCAATGTACATGGTTTATTCCCAAATCGCTCCCAGGGTCGAAGATTGGCCGGAGTTGCTCGACCAGATCGGAATTATGCTTGGTAAAGACTACGACTGGACGAACGAAGTAGCCACCTTCAAAATGCCGGTTATGATTGTGGTTGGGGATGCCGACGGTATCCGGCCTTCCAGCACCGTCGAGTTCTTTGAACTGCTTGGCGGGGGCCAGCGGGACGCCGGTTGGGACGGCTCCGGTATGTCAAATGCGCGACTGGCGATTTTGCCTGGTGTTACTCACTATAATATTTTTAACACCCCGGCCCTGGTCTCAGCCGTAGTCCCGTTCCTGGATGCGTCCGTAGCCGTCAGGTAGACGCGAAATAAATTTAATAAACCTGATTTAGAACACAAAAGACACCTGGCCAGGTTTGCCCAGGTGTCTTATTGATTCTCAAAGATTAAAACCAGGCAGTTACCCTGGATACATCTTCGTCTATTGTAATTATTTTTCAGCCCGTTATAATTGATTTGTAAATGCGCTGGTATTGGTTTTGACTTTCGTCGCTGCCTGGCCTTCGCAAAGTCATTTTAATTCCGGTATACCTGATAATTTTCAGTTAATGCCGGGCTCTTGCCAAAAGGTGCCGGTATGGAATCAGCCAGAACTCTTCAAGCTTCAAAAAACAGCCATGTCCCAGCCCAACCGGTCCCTATCAATTCGCAACAGGATTTTCTACCTTCTCCTGATATTGCAGGTTTTAATGCTCGCCCACCCAGAATAACCCCGGCCAATATACTCACTTTACAGCGCACCATGGGAAACCAGGCCGTTTGCCGCTTGCTGGCCCAGCAAAAAACCGCCAGGAGCACAGCACCCGTAAGTACCACTAACCCCGGGACTATCCAGCGTAAAAACTATGACAAGGGCAAACATAGCGATAACTTTATGCGCTATCTCAAAGAAAGTATTCCCGGTGGTTATGATGACACCGACGCCAATCAAAAGCAGGCGGCGGCACGGGCCTGGATTCTTGACCAGAATGCCTATGACAGCCGGATTATCCACGAAGCAGCCAGTGGCAACCTTAATTCCCTGGAAGATGCCATTGATTACAAACAGCAAAGCCGCCTGGATGACGCCGGTCTGGACCTGGCAACCGATATTGTCCCTTTAATCAAAAGTGTTACTGTTGAGACAATGGCGGACCAACTTCAAACCTTTATCCAGACTTTGAATCCGGGCGAAAAACGGAGCAAGATTATCTGGGGCTCATTGACAAGTTGGGGTGCCGCCAAAACTATGGAAGCCCACCTTGAAAAGGATGGCCGCCAGGACGGTTCCGAAGCGGACGGAGCGCCTGAGTGGATGCTGCAAATGGAAGAACGGATGGGTGGACCTAAAAAGACCCTCTACGTGCGTGGGCATATGCTCAATAATAACCTGGGCGGACCCGGCCTGGATTACAACATGGTGCCTTTCCCTGGACCGAACGCCAGTGGTATCAAGAACGTAAATAAAGCCCATCTCACCAAGTACGAAAAGCCGGTGAAAGACCTGTACGACAAGGTGCTTAAAGGCGAAGTAACCGACCTTGTCTACAAGGTCCAGGCGGTCTATCCCCGCGCCCCCCGCCAGCTAACTGGGGAATTCCGCCAGGTTTATGAGCAATTTAACCTGTTATATAACGAATTGGTGGCCGAATTCCGCCAGTCGAGCCAGGGGAAAAATGACCAGGATATTGAGAAAGAGTTTGCCGGTTTTGACGAAATAAAACCCAACCTGCAAAACTATCAAAGTGTGCCTACCGCCTATAAGCGAAGTTATGTCGAAATTCGCCCGGTCCAGAAACACCTCGACACCGTGCCATTTGACAACCTGCTCAAGGATATCAACCTCAAACTGGACCAGCGGTTACTCAAGAAAAACATACCGCTCATCGCACTGCAAAAAAGCGTCCCGAAAGGGAAAGATTTAACCCAGGTAACCATGCGTGAACTGGTGGGTTATGTCAAAAACAACGCCTTGCTGTGGGCCCTGGAAGACGAAAGAGTACCAGCCTCAATCAACTGCGAGGTTACCTGGATAGACCACACCGAACAACCCGCCAAAGCCAAATCAATTCCGGTTGACCCCATCCAGGTTGATTTGTTTAACCAGATTGACGCACCTTATGCCCAGCGGTCGGATATAGAAATCAACAAGGGAGAGTAACCGCAAATAATCCAGAGTTATAAAATCAAAAGACGCCGGGTTGCCTGGCGTCTTTTTGATTCTTAATCTTTTTGGAAGGAGTTAGTTGGCGCTTACCAGCACGCTTTCGTTTTCTTCCAGGCCCGCTTCCGCCCGCAGGGTGGCCGCTTTGTCAGTCTGCTCCCAGGGCAGTTCGGCAGTGTTCGAGCCGAAGTGGCCGTAAGCCGCAGTCTGTTTGTAGATAGGCCGCCGCAGGTTGAGCGACTTGATGATACCAGCCGGGCGCAGGTCAAAGTGTTTGTTGACCAGTTCCAGGATTTTCTCATCGGAAACCTTGCCAGTGCCGTAGGTCTCGACCATCAGGCTAATCGGTTTGGCGACACCGATGGCATAAGAGACCTGTAGCTCGACCCGGTCGGCTAGGCCCGCCGCGACGATGTTCTTGGCGACATAGCGCACCGCGTAAGCCGCCGAGCGGTCTACCTTCGTCGGGTCTTTGCCGCTGAAAGCGCCGCCACCATGCCTGGCAATCCCGCCGTAGGTGTCAACGATAATCTTGCGCCCGGTCAGACCGGCGTCACCCATCGGGCCACCGACCACGAAGCGCCCGGTCGGGTTGATAAAGAACTTGGTGTTTTCGTCAATCAGTTCCGCCGGGACGACCGCTTTTACTACTTTCTCAATCACGTCCTCGCGGATTTGCTCCTGGGTGACGGCGGGCGAGTGCTGGGTCGAAACGACGATAGCGTCAACCCGTTTCGGCTTGCCGTAAGCGTATTCGATTGTTACCTGGCTTTTGCCGTCAGGCCGCAGGTAATCGAGTTCACCGCTCTTGCGGGCTTCGGCCAGGCGGCGGGTAATCCGGTGGGCCAGGGCGATAGAAAGCGGCATCAATTCAGGCGTTTCGTTACAGGCGAACCCGATCATCATACCCTGGTCGCCCGCGCCGATGGCTTCAATCTGATCATCGGTCATCTCGCCGGTCTTGGCTTCGAGGGCTTTGTCCACGCCCAGGGCGATGTCGGCGGACTGCTCTTTAATCGAGGAGATAACCCCGCAGGAGTCGGCATCAAAACCATAATCCGAGGAGGTATAGCCAATATTGCGAATCGTTTCGCGCACGAGCTGGTCGATGTTGACGTAGGCGGTGGTGGTTATTTCCCCGGCTACGAGGACCAGGCCGGTCGTAGTCGCGGTTTCGCAAGCCACGCGAGCGTTAGGGTCCTGGGCAAAGATAGCGTCCAGCACCGCATCAGAAATCTGGTCGCAAATTTTATCCGGGTGGCCTTCGGTAACACTCTCACTGGTCAGAAAGAGCTTTGGCGAGTTGATGAAGGTGTTGGACATATCTTTTTAATACTCCCTTAAAAATCGTGAAACGCGCCCTTTATGGGCAAACGTTAAACGTTGAACGTGTAGACCAAATCGGTCATTATGTAATTTGTCTTAATAAATTAGTTGAGCAAACCCTTTTTACAACCTATTGGCCCTCTGTTACATGTCCTTCGGGCCAATAAGTTCCTGTTTCCCACGGTCCCTTCAGGGTGAACGTTGTTTCGTTCAACGTGGGTTTTTCGTCCTAAGTCCCGGACTGCCAGCTAGAAATATATTTTTCCTGCTCAGGGCTAAGGGTGTCGATATTGACGCCCATCGCCTTCAGCTTGAGGCTGGCGATAGCTTCGTCAATCTCGCGGGGCACCACGTAGACCTTGTTATCAAGCTTGCCGTGGTTCTTGGCGACCCACTCGGCGCTAAGGGCCTGGTTGGCGAAGCTCATATCCATAACGGCGGCGGGGTGACCCTCGGCGGCGGCCAGGTTCAGCAAACGGCCATCGGCCAGCAGGTAAATCTTGCGGCCATCGAACAGCTTGAATTCTTCGACAAACTCGCGGACCCGGCGGCGGCTTTCGGTCAACTCATCTAGGAAGGCGATGTTAATCTCGTCGTTGAAGTGGCCGCTGTTACCGATGAGCGCGCCATCTTTCAGCTTGCGAATCTGGCGGTCCACCACGTTCAGGTTGCCGGTAACGGTGATAACGATGTCGGCAATCGGGGCGGCTTCTTCCATGGTCATAACCCGGAACCCGTCCATGACTGCTTCGAGGGCGCGAATCGGGTCCACTTCGGTTACGATGACCTGGGCACCCATACCACGGGCGCGGGTCGCCAGGCCGCGACCACACCAGCCGTAACCGCCGACTACGAAGTTCTTACCGGCTAACAGCACGTTGGTCGCCCGGAGCAGACCATCCAGGGTGGACTGGCCGGTGCCATAGCGGTTGTCGAACATGTGCTTGGTATCGGCTTCGTTCACGGCGACAATCGGGAAGCGCAGGGCGTTATCTTTTTCCATCGCTTTGAGACGAATAACGCCGGTCGTGGTTTCTTCGGTGCCGCCAATCATGTTCTCGATGAGTTCGGGCCGTTCCAGGTGCAGGCGCGAAACCAGGTCGCAGCCATCGTCCATGGTCTGGTTCGGTTTGGTATCCAGGACTGCGTCCAAGTGGCGGTAATAGGTGGTGTTGTCCTCACCCTTGATAGCGTAGGTCGGGATACCGGCTTCAACCAGGGCCGCCGCGACATCGTCCTGGGTCGAGAGCGGGTTGGAGGCGCAGGCGGTAATTTCTGCGCCACCGGCTTTAAGGGTCAACAGCAGGTTAGCCGTTTCGGTCGTGATGTGAAGGCAGGCGCCAACGCGCTGCCCGGCCAGGGGTTTCTCTTTTTCAAAACGATCTCGAATCAGGCCGAGTACCGGCATTTCGAGGGCGGCCCATTCGATACGGTCGCGCCCCTTCTGGGCCAGGCCGAGGTCTTTAACATCGTAGCCGGGTTTATCGGAAATCTGGGACATTATACTTTCGGACTCCTTTTTAATCGTTGAACGTCAAACGTTGAACGTTAAACGTGTTTTAATTTGGTTGTTTTAACTGGTTCCAATCCTACGAGCTTACTCAACATCTTGAGTGGGATTTTCGTTCAACGTTATTTCGTGCCCTTTAGGGGCAGAATTTGAACGAAGCTGGTTAAACGTTTAACGTTTTACGCTCTACAATAGTTGCTTCAGGCAAAGGCACATCGGGGAAATTCTCGTTGTACCGGGCGAGAAATTCCGACGAAGTAAAGGCGTGGCTCTGGGTACCGTAGTTTTCGATACAATAGGTCGCGGTCAGGGCCGCCACCCGGCCCATTTGTTCGAGGCTGTAGCCATTAAGCAGCCCCTTGATGATACCGGCCCGGTAAGCGTCGCCGCCACCGGTCGGGTCTACCACCGCTTTTTCTCTGGCGACCGGGGCGTCCACGGTGTGCTCGGCGGTAATCAGGGTCGAACCGAACTCACCCCTGGTGACGATAACCAGGTCGGTGTACTGTAAAAGGTCGGAAGGAGTCAGGCCGGTCTTTTTCTCGATAATGCCGAGTTCGTAATCGTTGCCGATAACGGCCCGCGAACCCTTCATGGCCTCAAGCATTTCCGGGCCTTCCAGGAAGATAACCTGCTGACCGGGGTCGTAGATATAAGGGACATTGAGTTCCTGGCACTCTTTGACGTGCGATACCATCGCCTGGGGGTCGTTCGGCGAGATAATCGCCAGTTGAATTTCGGATGGGTTAAAATCACCAACGTGCAGGTCGTGAGCGAAGTTCATTGCGCCGGGGTAGAAACCGGTAATCTGGTTGCTCGATTTATCGGTGGTGATAAAGCAGGAAGCGGTAAACTCGTCCGGGATAACCTTGATGCCGCTGGTATCCACGCCCGCTTCATCGAGCCAGGCCTGGTAATCGGCAAAGTCGTGCCCGACCGTCCCGACAACAAGCGGCCTTTCGCCCAGCAAAGCCAGGTTATAGGCGATATTGGGGCCGCAACCGCCCCGCTGCTTGCGCAGAGAATTTACCAGGAACGAAACATTGATGATATGCACTTTTTCGGGCAGGATGTGGTCCTTGAAATAGCCCTGAAAATCCATGATGTGGTCGTACGCCAGCGACCCGGAAACAAGAATAGACATTATGCCTCCTCAACCTCAAATAAAGCCCTGATACTGCTTTCGAACGGCGGGCGAGCGATGCCGCGTTCGGTGATAATCCCGGCGATGAGCCGGGCGGGGGTTACATCGAATGCCGGGTGATAGGCCGGAGCGCCTTCAGGAGCAACACGGACCCCGGCAATGGCAGTGACTTCGGCGGCGCTGCGTTCTTCAATCGGGATAAACGAACCATCGGGAATTGCCAGGTCAATGGTCGAGAGCGGCGCGGCGATATAAAAAGGGATGTTGTGGGCGTTGGCCAGCACCGCCAGGCTGTAAGTGCCGATTTTGTTGGCCGAGTCGCCGTTGGCGGCAATCCGGTCGGCCCCGGTAATTACGAACTGGACTTTCCCGCGCTGCATGAGGTGCCCGGCCATGTTGTCGGTGACCAGGGTATAAGGGATATTTAGTTGTTGCAGTTCCCAGGCCGTCAGGCGGGCTCCCTGCAAATAGGGCCGGGTCTCATCCACCCAGACGTGGACCTTTTTACCGGCTTCATGCGCGGCCCGGATAACCCCCAGGGCGGTCCCAAACCCGGCAGTTGCCAGCGCCCCGGTGTTGCAATGAGTTAAAACATTCCCCTCGGCGGGCACCACTTCTTCGCCAAAAGCGCCCATTTGCCGGTTGATACGAATGTCGTCGGCGTGAATCTGCCGGGCCAGTTCGAGCAGAGCGTCCCCGATTTCCGAAACACTGCGGCCTTCGGCGGCCAGACGCCCGGCCAGTTCCTGGCTGCGTTTGATAGCCCAGCCGAGGTTAACGGCGGTCGGCCTGGTCGCGAATAGATGTTTCCCGGCCACTTCCAGTTCGGCCAGTAAAGCCTGGGGGGTAGCCGCCGCCGAGCGGCGGGCTGCCAGGGCCATCCCGTAAGCCCCGGCCACACCGAGCGCGGGCGCGCCGCGTATCTGCATGGTCTTGATAGCCTGGCCCACCGCCTCGTAATCGGGGCAGACCACCATGACAATCTTGTGGGGCAGCAAAAGTTGGTCGAGTAAGAGTAGCGCTTCGGGCTGCTCGCCGGAAGCGGGCCGCCATTCGAGCGTTTGGAAGGGGCTGTCATCAGCCTGGGAGGCAGTGGTATCTATGAAATCCTGGGTAGCCAAAGGTTTTATTATTTCCTAAATAAAATTCGCTCTAAATAAAGGACAAAAAAATAGATTGGCGGCGACCGGGAAAGGTTGAGGGAATACCTCTATATAAACCTACCTGCGCACATCAATCTGAGTTTAGAACTTCTTCCTCTCATCTCTCAGGTAATTTTTAAAAAATACCTGTCGGAATTGGCACCGCCTTTACGCGGTTGCCGGGCTTCACAGGGCCAGTCCCTCCACCTCTCTTGATGAGCTTTATCCTATTTATTATTTTTTAGACACCTAACTATAACATAGCCCCGGTTAAAAATCAAATCATAGGGGGACATAGGTCTGGAACAAGATGACCCGCGAGACGATTTCCCCGGCCAGGACACCCCCCAGCGCCACGTACAGAAACCCGGTCGAGGACATATGGGCTTTTAGTTTACAGGTCTGCATGGTAGCGTAGGACAACACCAGGGGAAAAACGATACCGACCAGCACCCGCAACCAGAAAAAGACGGCCCATTTTTCGCTGACGGCCAGGGAATTGCTGACCCACGGCCCGGCGTTGACGATTACCAGGACGGCCTGACCGAGCAGAGAGTAGAAAAAGAGGCGGTTTATCCGGGCCAACGGCGCGACGGTCAGGGTGGGCGTCACCAAATACCAGTGGCCTAACAGCATCCCGGTAAGGACGGTCCCGACGGCAGCCGAGCCCAAAAAGAAACTGAAGGGGGCAATAAAACCGCCGAGATAGCTGCCCCGGTAAAGCATGGCGACCGCGAACAATGTCAGACAACAGGCCAGGAGGGCGGCTATACCGGAAATCCGGCGGGCCTTATCGGTGCCAAGACCGACCATCACGTTATAGACCACCAGCAAAATGAGTGTGATACTCAGCCAGGTATCCTGAAAACCGTTCCAGCCCAGGTCAATACCGGGATACAACTGCTGACCGCGCCCGAAGTCAATCCCGCTCAGGCTCAACCGGGCGCAGAAAGCCACGGCCAGGGCTGTCAGGCCGACGCTGGAAAGGAACCCCCGCCCCAGTTCGCCCCGGAAATCGGTCAGAATCAGGACCGCGAAGGTGCCGACAAACACTTCGATTAAGGTTGTATATAACACCAACGGTAGACTTTCCACCCTGGCTCCATTTCTTTTTTGGGATGTTTACGAATGCGTATTTGCTTTTATTATAGCATAACCCTTCCCGGTGAAAACCTTTTGGGGCTTTCCCAATTTAATTTTCCCGGTATGAAACAAACTGGTGACAGGTTTGGTATAATATTTCCAGTTTACTGATTACTTTAATTGTTCGCCGGGAGGATTCGCCCTGTTATGCGCACTTATTGGAATACCGACCATTTCAGGCAGAGTTTAATGGTGGTGAACCTGGCAACCCAGGGCTATAACACGGACGAGTTAAAAGTCTTCTTTTACTATTTCTTCGATAGCGGTTCCGACCACTGGACCCTCACCGACCGCTACTCCTGGGCCAAAATCCATGTCGAGAATTTCCGCAGTGGCAACCTCGACCTTGACGACGAGCTAAATTCCAAATAAGTTCTTTTTAGTTTTTATCTATAAAAGGTGCAGGGCTGTCTCGGCTTCTTTTTGCTTGCCGGAAAACCGGGCCGGGCTGAGCGGTGCAAGGTCGAAAGTTTCGGTCTGGCCGAGCGCGACCAGTTCCGCCACCGAGCGAGCGATAGCCGGGGAGAACATCACGCCGTGCCCGTTAAACCCTGCCGCCAGGTACAACCCCTTAACCGCAGGGTCTGCTCCCACCACCGGCAGGCCGTCCGGCGCGACATCGTACAGTCCGGTAATTACCCGGTTCGGTTCCAGGGGCTTTATCTTCGCCAGCGAGGGGTAGCGCAGCCCGGCCAGATGGTGCATGCTTTCTAAAGCAGCCTGGGAAGTGTCGTAGTCGTAGCCGGTTACATGGGTAAGAGGTTTGACCCCGACAATCGCCTCGCCGCCTTCGTTGCGGACATAGGTCCCGGTAACCAGGTCGGTAATCAGGGGCATGGTGCGGGGTAAATCAGAGGGGGCTTTCACTAAATATTTAACTCGCGGCGAAGGCTCGACCGGGACATCGCTTCCGGCCATCTGCTGGACCAACCGCGCCCGCGCCCCGGCAGCGTTTACAACTTTCGATGTTTCAATCCGCCGACCCGGACAGACCACGGCCCGGATATTCCCATCCTTAACCTCAATGCTCGTCACCGGGCAATGCTCGAAGACCTGGACCCCTGCTTCCTTACACTTTTGCAGCAGCCACTGGTGGACCGTCCAGGGGTTGAGCCAGAAATCGTCCGGCCCAAAGGTGGCCGCTACCACGCCCGCGCTTTCTATATAAGGAAAATACTCCTTAATTCTAGAACCAACCAGCCACTCGGAACGGACGCCCATTGCCTGCTGAAGCTGCCAGGAGCGATACAGCCCGGCCCGGTCATTTTCCCCGGCCAGAAAGGCGTAGCCAACCGGCTCGTACCCGGCCTTTATTTCGGGGATTTTTAGGAACTCGTCAAAAAAGGGCAGGGAAGCGGTTACCAACTCGATTTCGAAACGCGACCCGAACTGGCGGCGAACCCCGGCGGAGAAACGCCCGTAGAGTTCACTCCCGGCGTAGCTGCGCTCGACCACGACCACGTCCCGCACACCCAAACGGGTCAGGTGCCAGGCCGTTTGCAGCCCGGTAATCCCCGCCCCGATTACCACCACACCGGCCACTATCTTTTCACCATTCTGGGGATATGTCATATTACTTTGCCCTGGCGTCCTGCCGCCTGAGAGCCGCTTCGTCAATCTCCACGCCCAGACCCGGTCCACCCGGAACGGCTATCTGACCCCCTTCAACCCGGATGGGGTTGGTAACCACGTCCTGCTCGTATTTCAAGGGGCCGACCAGGTAATTCGGATAGGGCAAATCGGGCAATGAGGCGGCCAGGTGCAGACCACCGGCGGTGGCAATCCCCAGTTCAAGCACGCTGCCCACCATCACTTTCAACCCTGAGACACGGGCCACGGTCGCGCACTCGCGGGAGCGCAAAAGCCCGCCCAGCTTCGATAGACCCAGGTTTATCACCCTGGCCGTCTGGCGGCGGGCTACCTCGACCACGTCATAGGACTGGTAGACCGATTCGTCGGCGGCCAGGTCAATCGAACTGCGCCGCACTACCTCGGCTTGCCCGTCTTTGTCCCAGGCCGGTAGAGGTTGTTCCAGCACGATAACCCCGATAGCGGCCAGGCGGGGCAAGGCTTTGAGACAATCAGTGACGCTCCAGAGACCATTGACATCCACCAGAAGTTGAATTTCCGCCGGGAGGGACGCCCGCACCCGTTCAAGTCTTTTGAGGTCATCGTCTAAAAGGCCGCGCCCGGCATAAAGTTTGAGGGCGGTATAGCCGAGTTCAAGCTGAGCCAGGGCCGTTTCGACCATGCTCTCCGGCTCACCCCAGCCAACCGAGCCGTGCATGGTAATTTTGTCCCGGTATTTACCGCCCAAAAGAGCGGTCACCGAGAGATTGGCGGCCTTCCCGGCAATATCCCAGAGGGCCAGGTCTACCGCGGTCAGGGTAAAGGGACAATGCGGTAGAAAGCGTTCAAGCTGGCGCAGGAGTGGTTCGCGGTCAAGCGGGTCTTTACCCAGGATTAGGGGCGTGACCCGCTCGTTCAGGTTGTCCACGACCGATTTCTGGGTTTCGGCGGTAAAGGCAGGCACCGGGCAGGCTTCTCCATAGCCGACCAGCCCTTCGTCCGTAACGATTTTTAAAATGACATTCTGGGAAGATTTGCGGTCAATCAGGCCGAACTGGAACAGTTGCTTGAAATTGGCCTTTAAGGGAATTGCTTCGATAGATTGGATTTTCACGAACACTCCTGATTGAGGATAATAGAACCGGGTGATTAGTATAAAAATATATGGTATATTCAAATATAACCCAGGTGTCGGTAGAGATTCAAATCAGGAGGACAGGTCATGGACACAAACGAGGAAGCCAGGCAGGATAACAACGTTTTGCCGGAAGTTGAGCTTTCAGAGACAGACCTCAACGAGGTCAGCGGCGGGACGGCCAAGGACAACTTGAGCGATATGAATACCCAGGACATGGGGCAATTACAGGCCGCCATGGACAAGAAAAGCCAGCTCGAACAGATGATTTCGAATACGGTGAAGGCTAACTCCCAGACAACCAGTGGAATAGTTTCAAACCTGAAATCGAGCTAAAACCGACCCGGTCTTCTTTTAAAAAGGCATTACCAGGGCGACGTAGTCGGGCTTGCGGGCCGAAAGGGCCGGACCGTCCCAGGTCGAGGCTTCGATGGGCGGCAGGTCGGGCCGTACGAAATATTGTAACAGGCGGCGCACTGCGTCGGGGTCACCCACAATCTGGACGTGATCGAGCGAACGGTTAAGCTGCTGGCCGAGGTCGGTCTGGCAAACCTTAACCTGCCAGGTCGAGCCGTCCGTTTTGGTGGGCGGCAACACCAGGAAAGCCGAGTCTCGCGGTACGATGCTGTCGCCGGGGCCGTAGCTCGATGCCGGTTGCGGATCAACTACTTTGCCGTGTTCCCACATCGGCAGGTTGGGAGATTTATCGACCTTTAATTTGACCAGGGTTTGGACGGTTGAGCTATAGAAGAAGGCCAGTTCGGCCACCTTATCCAGCCGGTCCAGGTTGTCGGGCCGGTCTAGTTTTTCCAGGTGGGTGTTGTCGGGCAGGCCAAAGGGGTAAAGTTGCTCCTGGCCGTTTTCGTCCAGCGAATAAAGATAGTTGGTCTGCTTGACCGGCAAAAAATCGTGGATGGAGCGCAGGTTTGCCCGGACATAATCGAACAAATCCGGCAGGCCAACCCCTTTTATCCCCCGGTAGATAAAATCAAATTTGCGGTGAGGGAGCCAGGTATCGTAGCGTTGGGCCAGCAAGACCATGCTCTGGGCATCCCGGATTGGCACTCCGATCCGGTTGCTATCACCGCCTTCGTAAGCGTAGTAAGCGGCCATCGCCCCCTGTTGAGGTGAAGCGACCAGTACCAGGCGGTTGACCTCTCCGTTATAATCGTCCCCCTGGACAAAGGTCCGGCCAACCAGCCCGCCCATACTGTGACAAACCAGGTCAACCTTGCTGTAATCGACCGGGCGCGGCGACCGGCCCAGGGCTCTTTTTGGTGAAAGTTTCTGGATGCGCCGGATTTCGGTAGCCAGCAGGGGGGCCAACTCGGCCGCGCTCCGCCGCCAATCGTAGCCAAAGCTAAAGAGCGACACACCCGGCACGTAGCCGATTTTTTCAAGGCCGTCCAGCAGGTTGTAGTAGACACCGGTCACGGGGTCCATACGCCCATGCGGAAGGGGCGGCCAGGTCCCCAGCAGACCCGGCACTACCACGACCGGGTGAATCGTAGCCGGTAAGAGGTCGGGCCAGTCCGGTTTAGCCATTTTCACAAACGGGAACTGGCCGGAAAACCGGAGCGATTTGAGCGTTGCCAGGACCGTACTCGAAAAAGCGAAAACATTTCTTAACAAGGCGGCAAAACCTCTTTGAGAGTCTTTTAGCTATTTTTATGACGCAGGCGGTAGCGGAAGAAAAGTTCGTGCCCTTCTTTGTAGAGCGAGACCAGCTCTAAAAGCGGCATTTCTTCAGGCGGAAAGCCCTGGCCCGGACCGGTAAGGATAGTGCTGTTGGCTTCACTGGCGACTAACTTAGGCGCGAAAGTAAGAAAGAGTTCGTCGGCCAGGTTTTCCGAAATGAGCGAGTAATTCAGGCGGGGGCCACCCTCGCACAACAGCCAGCGCACCCCTTTTTCCCGGTAGAGATAAGCCAGAATCCAGCGTATATCGGGGCGGCCATTGGCTCCGTCCGGCACCCGCACGACCTGGGCGTAGGGTTTGAAAAGGGCTTCCTTTTCGGCAGGGGCGGCCTGACCGAGCAAAACCAACCGGTCGGAAACCCGGTTGCGGTCGAAAAACTTCTTATCGAGCGGCAGATTGCCGTCCCGCGAGATGACAATACCGAGCGGTTGAGGCCGGTCCGGGAAAGCGAGAGGGCGTTCCCAGGCTGCTTCGGGGATTACATTCGGCACATAGGGGTCGTGGCGAAAGGTTTCGGCCCCGACCAGGACCGCGTCCGCCGCTGCCCGGAGGCGGTGCATCACCAGGCGGTCGGTTTCATCTCCCAGCCCGGCGGCGTTACCTGACGCGCTGACTGCCTTGCCGTCCACGCTCGACACCATGTTAAAAAAGAGATAGGGCCGCCGCCCGCCATCTTCCAGGGTGACACCACCTCCAGGAAAGGCTAATTCGGATACAGTATAAATCTCCTGGGGAGTCAGGCCGTTTTGAAGTTCGGGGTAGAGTCTTTGCATAAAAATGGGTTTGGATTGGTAGCCAGGCCGGTAAGCGATTTTAAAGCCGTATCCGCTTACCGGCCTCTATTCTCAGATGTTAGAGAAACCGGTTGGGTAGAGGAAGGAAAATCCTAAAGGACGTCTTTGGTCAACGTCGTCAGGAATTCGGCGTTGCTGGAAGTCTTCGCCATCCGACCGAGCAAAAGCTCGATACCTTCGGTGCCACCCAGGGCCGAAACCATCCGGCGCATCGTCCAGACCTGCTTGAGGGCGCTATCGTCGAGCAAGAGTTCCTCGCGGCGGGTGCTGGAACGCTGAATATCAATCGAAGGATAGATGCGGCGCTCGGCCAGTTTGCGGTCGAGATGCAGTTCCATGTTACCGGTGCCCTTAAATTCTTCGTAGATAACATCGTCCATCCTGGAGCCGGTATCAACCAGACAGGTCGCGATAATGGTCAGGCTGCCGCCTTCTTCGATGTTGCGGGCCGCGCCAAAGAACCGTTTCGGGGGATAGAGGGCCACCGGGTCAATACCGCCGGTGAGGGTACGTCCGCTGGGCGGCATGGCGACGTTGTAGGCGCGGGCCAGACGGGTGATACTATCCAGCAGGATAACCACGTCCCGGCCACTTTCGACCAGGCGCTTGGCGCGTTCGAGGGCCATCTCCGAAACTTTGGTGTGGTTGTCGATTTCCTCGTCAAAGGTGCTGCTGATAACTTCGCCGTTGACGCTCCGTTTCATGTCGGTAACTTCTTCGGGGCGCTCACCGATAAGAAGGACCATCAGGTGAATATCGGCGTAATTGGCGGTGATGCCGTTAGCGATAGCCTTGAGGAGCATGGTTTTACCGGCTTTAGGCGGCGATACAATCATACCGCGCTGGCCGCGTCCAATCGGGGCTACCAGGTTCAAAAGGCGGGTTGAAAGGACATTGGGAACGGTTTCAAGGTCAATCATGTTGCGGGGGAAGATAGGGGTCAGGTTATCAAAGTGAGGACGGCGGCGAGCCACTTCCGGGTCCATCCCATTGACGACTTCTACCCGCAACAGGCTGAAATACTTCTCATTTTCTTTGGGAGGCCGGACCTGTCCACTAATCCGGTCACCGGTCCGCAAGCCAAACCGCCGGATTTGGGACTGGCTGACGTAAATATCGTCGGGACCAGGCAAAAAGCGTTCCTGGCGGAGGAAGCCGAAACCATCCTCCATAATTTCCAGGATACCGGCGCTAAAGATATTCCCTTGCTGCTCGGTTTGGGCCTGAAGGAGCTTGAAAATCAGGTCCTGCTTCTTCAGGCCACTGATACCGACCATGTCCAGGTCACGGGCAATCTCCTTCAACTCATCCAGAGTCTTCGTTTCTAATTCTGCGAGATTCACAGTTGAACTCCTAAAACAAATAGTAGCTTGTAGTATAAATTTTTAAATAAATCCAGTTTTGGGCGCAATAAAATTGAGAGGCGACGTTACCTCGACACCGGGAAGAAAAAAATCGACCAGCTTTGTAAAAAAGCCAAATCTTTACAACAATCAGCGTTTCTGGGCAATAAGTTTGCCAGTGGGGCTACATGAACCACGCCGGGAGAGGCGAGTACGGTCCACTTACGGTGCTGGCGACGACCCGGCGAAGTAAAAACCTGGTCAGAATAATAACTGTTTCCAAGACCGTCTTAGAGTTGAGAGGGTCCAGGCTCACAACAATTTAAACATAGTTGTGAAATAAATGGGCTCATGCTGAACTCTTAATTCTCTTAATTGGTGAAATGCAATTGGGTGAAGTACCTTGGTAGAGAACACGGAGCAGCGAGAGTTGAACAACCCTCAACTTTGGTACGAATTATACACCCCTCTACCGGCTTAGTCAAGTGAGGTCAAGGCTAAGCCAGGTCGGTCCAATAGCAGGTGTAAACGCACCGGGTAATGCTTCGAAAACGGCCAGGTCAGGATTCGGACGAAGAAAGACAGGATGGCAGGAGTTTACAGCAAGGCAAGAAGATTAAACATCCAACGCCATCCAGCACTCTTTTACCAGAACGGATCGGTTTGCCGGTCAAAATAGTTGGCCCGGCGTAGATATTCGCGTTCGTTGCCCTCAATCATAAGCTTGTGCATTACCACGACATCCGCGTCGGGTACAACCTCGGTCGGTTGCACGCACAAACTCATCACGAGGCGGCCCATCTCGTAGACCTCGACGCTCCCCCGGTGCCGGGGAATGCGGTAAGTCCGGTAAGGATACATACCGCTCTGGACTTCGAGATAGCCCTTGCGTACGAGATGGTTATATTGCTCGACCGGTAAGAGGATTTTGAGCAACTGCTCGGCGCGCTGCTCGGCCTCCTGTTTGTTGACATAGTAACGGGCAAACGCGGAATGCCGGTTGGTGAAGGGCCCGCGAACCAGCAAGCGGCTGTAAGAAAGGAACCAGATAAGCGCAATGCCAGCCGTAACAATCGCAAAAAGGGTTAGTATCAAGTTACACCACCCTGCCTACTAAGTGATTATTAACCCCCGGCGACGCGTGGCACCACGATAATCTGCTCGGCTGTCTTATCGAATTTATCAATGCGCTCGGCTGGTTTCTCGGGCGAATCTACCCGGAAGGCGGTCGCACCGCGCTGGCGAGCTTCCCGGAAAATCCGTTCCGCTTCCTTGACGGCCCTGGCCGCTTCTGCGTCGGTAGCTGCCTTTTCGGTATCCCACTCTACTACTGTATCGCCGAGTGACGAAAGAATTCGCATTTTCGCCATCTTAATGCCTCCGTTTGAAATGATAAACTGAGCTAACGAGGTGCCCTTAAACACCAGGTAATTGCAGTTATAGTATAGGTTTTTCAGGAAAATCCCGGAATATTAACTGGAATATTGCCCGCCGTAATTGCCCAAAATTCGGAATTCTTATAGAGGTGGGTGGTCTTTCCCTGGAAAATGCCTTTCAGAAATTTGTCAGGGCAGTGAAATATAGTGAGTTGAAACGCGATTAAATAGCCTGGCGAAACTGGCCGCAATTGTGAGGTGCAAGACCCTTCTCACAAGCTTAGGTTCATTATATAGCAGAAAAGGATTTTTGCAACACTCTACCGATTTAGCTTTTCCACAGATTCGGCCCTGCGGACTTATACCAGAACGAGGAAGCCCCTGTCATTCTGATGCCCTGCCACGGAATGACACATCCAGTTAGAGCCAGGTTTCGGTTAACCGTTACGGGCTATCCAGGTTGGTTCGGCTGGCCGGAATACCTGGTTCAGGAAAGGGGCCATGTGCTGGAGTGGCAAGACCTGGTGTATCACCCCGGCGTCAATGGCAGCCTTGGGCATCCCGAAAATGACCGATGTAGCCTCGTCCTGGGCGATGTTATAGCCGTTTAACTCGTGAAGTTTCTTGAGACCCTCGGTGCCGTCCCGCCCCATCCCGGTCAGAATGACTGCCAGCGTTTCGCCCGGCCAGACCTCGGCCATTGAGAAAAAGGTGTTGTCGGCATTGGGGCGCAGGCCGAAACGGTCGGCCTGGGTGCCCAGATGTATCCGCCCCAGTTTGTTAAAGGTGAGGTGGCGGTCGTCGGCGGGTAGATAGACCGTCCCCGGCACCGGCTTTTCGCCTTCCTCGCCCTGCCGCACTTTCAGGCGGATTTCGCTGCCAAGCCAGTCGGCCAAACCGCGACTGAAACCTACCGGTATATGCTGGACTACAAAGATAGGCACCGGGAAATCGGGCCGTAACTCCCGCAGGAGGCGGGCCAGGGCAGGCGGCCCCCCGGTCGAAGCGGCAATCCCGACGACCTGGAAGCGGCGGTTTAGCAACTCTTTTGAAGGTGTGGGCGGTCGCGAAACCGGCACCGGGGGAGTGTAACTAGCCGCTTCCGAGCTTTGCGAAATTTTGATAGTTGGCCGCTGGCTGGCCGGCATGGGCACCGGCATTTTAAACGGCGGTGGGGTTGGGGCCGCCGGGGCGATAGGGGGCGATGGAGGCTTTACCGAAGCATCGTTAAAGACCCGGTTCTTGGCCCTGGGATGGGTAATAACCTTGATACGGGCCAGCAGTTTTATCCGGCTAAGCAGGTGGTCACCCTGCCGGGCCAGTTCCAGGGCGTCCGGCTTTTCGATAAATTCGAGCGCGCCAGCCGACAGCATTTTAAAAGAAAGGTCGAGGTCGTGCTTGCCAAAAGCGGTCAGGACCAGGATGGGGGTAGGCTGGTGCGCCATAATGTATTCGGTGGCTTCCAGGCCGCTCATGCGAGGCATGTTAACGTCCATCGTGATGATGTTCGGGCGCAGGCGGTGGGTCATGCGAATAGCTTCCGCGCCGTCCCCCGCCACGCCAACCACCTCAAGCTGGGGGTCAGCCTCAATCAGGTTAGTGAGTATCCGGCTGACCGTTGGCGAATCTTCAACTATTAAGACTTTTATTGGCTCGACCATTTTTTTTCTACTTGGATAATAACAACGAGATGGTATCGAGCAGTTTGTTTTGCTCGAACTGTCCTTTAACAATATAAGCCTGGGCTCCCGCATCAAGACCCTTGCGCCGGTCTTCATCCGAGTCGCGCGAACTGACAATAATAACCGGCAAATCGTTCAGGCGGTCGTCCTGGCGAATCGCCAGGCTCAGCCGGAACCCGTCCATATTGGGCATTTCAACATCGGTCAGGACCAGGTCGGGCCGCCGTTCCCGGCAAGCCTTGAGAGCTTCCAGGCCGTCACGGGCAGTATCCACCCGGTACCCGGCAGTTTCCAGGATACTCCGTTCGAGTTCGCGGGTCGCCAGCGAGTCGTCTACGACCAGGATGGTATGGTAGCGGCGCTGGGCCATAATCGAGGTGGCGTTTCCCCGGCTGACCGAGCCGCCAAAGGTAACCGAACTGCCGTGGCGGACGGACTGGACCAGGCTAAAAGTATCGAGGATTACGGCCAGGCTATCCGCGCCGAGGACCGTTACCCCGGCCACGTTGGGGGTATTTTCCAAAAAGGCACCCAGACCTTTGACCACGACTTCGCGCTCATCAATAAAGGTATCCACCTCAAAGCAAATAAAGCGGCGGGCCTGGTCCGGCCCTCCTGCCCCGGCCCCGACCAGGACACCGTGTATAAACGAGCGGTTGTAAGTCGAGTAGGCGTTGTTTTCCAGGGTTTCCTCCGGCGGCAATTGCAAGAGATCGGCCAGGGATACTACCGGCATCAACTGGCCCCGAATCCGCATTACCGGGTGATTTTCGATGGTCTGCATTTCGGTGCGGGGGCCCCGGAAAGTCCCGGCAATCATGGTCGAAGGCAAGGCGAACAACTGGCCGCTTATGCCGACAATCAGGGCGTCAATGGTCGAGAGAGTGAGCGGAATTTCAATCTGGAAGGTGGTGCCCTGGCCGATGGTAGTTTTTATGGAAATCCGCCCGTTAAGCCGTTTGACGTGGTGCTGCACCAGGTCAAGGCCCACCCCGCGCCCGCTTATATCGTCGGCGTTCTGGCGGGTGCTGAAACCGTTGCGGTAAATCAGTTCGAGAGCGGCCTCATCGGTCAGGGCCATCGCTGCCGCCTGGCTGATAAAACCTTTCGAGATAGCGGTCCGGCGCAGTTCTTCGGGGTCAATCCCCCGGCCATCGTCGCTGATTTCGATTAAGACCCGGTTGCCTTTCTGGGACGCCGCCAGTTTGAGGTTACCTTCGACCGCTTTTCCGGCGGCCTGGCGCTGGGAAGGAAATTCGAGACCGTGGTCAACCGAGTTTCGCAGCAGGTGTATCAGGGGGTCGGCGATTTGCTCCAGAATCCGTTTATCAACCTCGATAGAGCCCCCCGTGATAACCAGTTTTACTTCCTTGCCGCGTTCGTAGGCGAGGTCACGGATAGGGCGGGCGAACCGGCCAAAAATGGTATCCAGGGGCAGCATCCGAATACCAAGCATGTTCTGGCGGAGTTCGTCGGCGGCGGTGGCAAAACGCAAATTATAATTTTTGCGCTCCCGGATCATCCCGGCCAGGTGCTGCTCCATACGAGTATTGCGGCTAATCAGGTCTTCAATTTTGTTAAAGACCGTTTTCAGGTCGCGGGCACTCAGGCCAAAAACTTCCTCGCCCTGGTTCCCACGTCCGGGCAACTCATAACTACTCGTGCGTGTCGGGTAACTGGCAGGGGCCAGTTGGGCCGGTTCCATCAACCCGGCGATAGCCTGCTGGTCGAAAGAGAAAAGCTCGGTTATGCCCAGTAACCGGTTCCTTTCCTCGACCGGGGTCCGCTCGATGATAAATTCTCTTAGCTGGTGCGCCACCTGGTTGCGGGAGCGGGCCTGTTGCATCAATTCCTGGAGCGATTCGAGATGCTCCTCGTTTTGCTGTTTATTGATGACCAGTTCCCCGGCCATATTTATCAGGTTATCGAGCTTATCGAGCCGGACCCGGATAGTTTCTTCGTTCGAGCGCAGGTCGGGGCGATTTTCGACAGGCGCTTCCGTCCCACCTGTTGTGTAAGGAACGGCCAGGACCACGCTTTCGGCCAGGTTTAGCGCGGTTGTACCGGGTGGGTTAGTGTTGGAGTAGCCGTTACCATTACCGTTGGCGGAGACCGGGTAAATCTCAATTCTTGAAGCAGGGTTCAATTCGGATTCTACCGGGACGGATGGCGAGGCCGGGACCGGCGTGGGGTTGACCGCTTCACCGGCCAATTCCGGCTTACCGGCCACAAACGCCATCTTATCTATCAGGGCCTGGACAACTTCCGGGGCTGTAAAGACGCTCGTTTCGCCGCCGGGGTTGGGATTGACCGCTTCGCGGGTAAGCTCGCTGATAACGTCGAGGCCTTCAAAGAGCAGGTCAATGGTCTGGCGGGGAATTTCAACCGGGAGAGCCGTATCCCGGTAATCGGCGACCAGTTCTTCCATCAGGTGGGCCACCCTGGAAATAGTCTGGAACCCCATCATGCGGGCTGCGCCTTTGACCGTATGCAACAGTCGCATAATCTCGCGCACCCGCCCGACCTGTTCGGGAGTAGCCCCGGCTTCTTCCAGTTCGACCAGTTCCCGCGTTAAATTGACGGTATGGCCGTCAATCTCCTCGCGGAAGGTATTTAATAAGAAAAGCTGTTGCTCTTGCTGGTTCAATTTAAGCCTCTGAAGCTGGAAAAACCGCGGGTCTGGCAAGCTACCGGGGATTAGCCCACAAACCGAAATTTAGAAGCCGGTAAAAACGGTCCGAGCATGCACTTTCACACGTTCCAATTGTACTATCAGCTAATATTTATACACTGGTAAATTCTTCCTATATTAGCCTCGGATTTCGAAACGCGTTAAAAGAGGTAACTGGCGCTCCAAAACGGCCAGGTAAGCCGGGTCGGTGGGCAGTATCGAACGCTGGCCGAGATAACACATTGCGCCTTCTTCTACAGGGTCGCCAAAATCATCGGGGTCATCGGTGGTTAAAAGGTCCCGCCCGACCAACCGTTCCAGTTCGGCCCGGACCCTGCCATCCGGGCATGTCAAAACCGGCGCTTCGCCGGGCGCCCAATCCAACTCGGCTACTGTCTGGCCGGAACGAGTTTCTATAATTTGATAATGGCTGGTCATATTTAAATTATAACTTGATTCCGAGTTAAGGCAACCCTGATAAAAGCAAAGTGTTTGGTTTTTAGTGTTTAAGCCGGTTTTCTAGTTATTCATTAATATAAAAAATATAAAAAGAGACCGCCTTTTGAGCTGTCTCTTTTTATCAACGCTAACCTGGTGGACGATAATCTAACTAGGCCTGGTTGCCACTGATAACCAGGATGGCATTTTCATTGGTTCCCAGGCCGCTAAAACCGAGCGCCCCGGCGTAGGTGTTGGGGAAGGCCATCACAATTGCCGCTTTATTCCCTTTTTGGTAGCCGAGGACAACCAACCCTAAATCGGTCAGTTGTTTGATACTGGCCTCACTGCCAAACTCGGAGCTTTTATCATCCCAACCGGCGCTTTTGAAATTGCTATCATAGGTGCTTTTAATCTTATTCACGTCGTCGGTAGTCTTGAAACCTTCAACCGTGGGATTTTTAATCTGCGCCAGGCTATCACTCATCTTGGACTTTACCGAGTCCGATAAAGTTACTGCTGTCGCGCCGCTGTAGGCCGGGACTGAAGCCGTTTCATCACCGCAGGCCACCAGGACCAGGGAAAGGGCCGCCAAAAAGACAACCAAAACCGCCAACCGCTTAAACATAAAGCTTGGTTTCCTTTCATATTAATTAATTTGTGTATTGTGGTGCTAAATGAAATCAGTAAGTGGTAAAAGCCGGTATTCCTGGAAAGCTACCGATAAATTATTAACTCTCTACCATTTACTTACGTGATATATTTTAGCCCGAATGAGGAAATCGAAAATCTATAAAACTATCTATTTTTATTATCAAAAAAGGCGAATCTAGCCCTGACCACAATAAAAATTATGAACTTCCTCTGCAATTTTACCCATTAGGGTCCGTTTACTTGCCAGCGCAACCCCGCAAAATGTAAAATAAGGCTCTAATCCGATAAACGGCTCAAAAGAACCCTTTTTAGCCTGAGAGGTTATATTTCTATAAAGATGCCCATTTCATACGATAACACTTTAGAACTGCCTGTCTTTCAATTCGAGAACCTTAAAAATATCCCTGGCCTGGCCCACGCCATCAGCACCCGCCTCGCTCCCGGTCGCCCTTTAATCACGGAGGTCCAACCGTCGGCCCCGAACGACTATCGCCTGGCCGGACGGGCCGCCTATATTCAGAAAGAAACGGTTATGGGCCGCCGCAGCGAATTCCTGGCCGCGCTCGGTCTCGACTACGAAAAAATCCAGCCGAACCTCGTCGGGGTCCGCCAGTTGCACACTGCCACCGTCCGGACGGTCGGGGCCGAGGCTTACGGGGCTAACCTGAACTGGGATAATCCCCTGCCCGATTGCGACGGCGTGATTACCGACCAGCCCGGCGTACCCCTGATGACCATTCACGCTGACTGCCCGGCTATCCTGCTTTACGACCAGGTGCGTAAGGTGGCCGGGACGCTCCATAGCGGCTGGCGCGGGACAGTGGGTAAAATCGCCCTGGAAGGGGTCCGGCAGATGGTCGATGGGTACGGCTCCGACCCCAAAAATATCCTGGCCGGGATTGGCCCCAGCATCGGGCCGTGCTGCTACCAGGTCGGCGAACCGGTCCTAAGCGAGGTCAAACGGGCTTTTGGGCCTGAGATGGCCGCCGAACTGCTCATCCAACAACCGGACGGCTCGTACCATTTCGATTTGTGGCAGGCCATTTACAATACTTTGCTTGAAGCCGGGCTCGACCCCGCCCATATCGAGCAAAGCCAGGTCTGTACCCTTTGCGAAAACGAAACGTTCTTTTCTTACCGGGCCACCCCGCCGGACCAGCGCCAGAACTACGGCCAGTTTACGGCGGTAATCGTCCTGACCTGACACCGGTCCTATCAGGTTGAACAAAAATGTTCAGCCCGTAATGACTTGAAGGAGATTATTGTGGAGACGAAACCGCTCTACCTGACCGACCCTTACCTGCAGGAAGTCGAGGCCGAAGTCGTGGAAGTCCTGCCCGAAAGCGCGAATCGCTGGCGGGTGCGACTCGACCAGACCGTCTTTTACCCGATGGGAGGCGGCCAACCGACCGACCAGGGCCGCCTGGCTTATGACGGCAAAGAAGCAAAAGTTTACCAGGTGATGCTCAAAGAGGGCGACATCTGGCACTACCTCGAAACCGCCGAGCCCCCGGCAGTGGGCGCTAAAGTGCAGGGCGCGATTGATTGGAACCGCCGTTTTCAGAATATGCGGGTCCATACCGCCGGGCACCTGATTGACTACGCCCTTTTCCGTTTGGGCGTCTCGCCACAACCGCTGGCCCCGAACAAGGCCGACCACGGCAAGAAACCGTTCGTACAGTACGCCGGGACGGTTTCCCCGGCCCTCGACCCGGCGGCAGTCGAAGCCGAAACCAACCGGATTATCGCGGAGAACCTGAAATTTAGCTGGGAATTTACCAGCCTCGAACAGCTTCAAAAAGATGCCATCTACCTGCAACCTGGCCTCCCTACCGGCAAACCACTGCGCAAACTGACCCTGGAATCGGTCGGGTCGGTGGCGGACGGTGGCACTATCCTGGGCACCAGCGGGGAAGTCGGCGGAGTTAAAGTAACCAAAATCGAAGAAAAAGACGGCGCGGATACCGTGGTTTGGTATCAGGTCAAATAGAAAGCAAACTTGTGAACCCAATTACAGACGAGAAAAACGACGAAAAAAAGCCCTCGCGGCGGGTCCGGGCCGGGAAGGTCGAAAAATTAACCCCCGGCACTAAGAAGCTGGTCGAGGATAAACATGAAGATGTTGTCGTGGTGAACGTGAACGGCGAGTACTTTGCGGTGTCGGGCTTTTGCCCGCACGCCGGGGGTTTCCTGGGTTTCGGCTACCTGGAAGGTCATAAAATAGAGTGTCCGATGCACTCCTGGCAGTTCGATTTACGAAACGGGTGCCTGGACGGCATGGAGAATTGCAGCCCTTACGACCGGTTAAACACTTACCCGGTAATTGTTGAAGATGGCGAGGTTTTTGTCGAATTTCCCGCCGGGGCCTGATAAATGTTTACCTTCCTGGCCGCCCTCCAATTCATGACGACCCTGCCGGTGCCGTTGAAACGGGTGGTCGAGGCCGACGACCTGGCGCGGGGAGGCCGCTATTTCCCCCTGGTCGGGCTGGTAATCGGGTTAATTCTGACTATTATATACGCGCTTTTAATTTTATTCCTGCCCGCCTCCCTGGTGGCTTTGCTGCTGGTATTGGCCCTGCTGGCCCTGACCGGGGCCCTGCATTTTGACGGCTTCCTGGATAGCTGTGATGGGCTTTTCGGCTACCACCCTACCGCTCGCCGCCTGGAAATTATGCGCGATAGCCGGGTCGGCACTTTCGGGGTAGCGGGCGGGTTCGGCCTGCTGGCCCTGAAATACGCCGGGTTATCGCTGGTGCCACCCTTTTTAATGTTACCCGCCCTGTTCCTGGCCCCGTTCCTGGGACGCTGGGCTTTGCTCGGCGCGGTCATGCTTTTCCCGTATGGCCGGGAGAGCGGCCTGGGGTTGCTCTACAAACGCTACACCCACAGGGCCGATTTTATCCTGGCGTCAGTCTTTGTAGCCGGGTTGAGTTACGCTTTTTTGCGACTGCCAGGACTGCTGCTGGCCCTTTCGGTCCTCTTGCTCACCTGGTTGGTAGGACGCTGGATTATGACCAAACTCCCGGCGGGCCTGACCGGTGATAACTATGGCGCTATCGCCGAGCTTACCGAGATGTTTGTATGGCTGGTTATCGGGGCCGGGGCAGGCTGGATAACCGGTTTCAATTTTTTTAATTTTTAGCGAAAGAGAGATTATGCCTCGTTTTATCCTGACCCGCCACGGTCAGACCGATTTCAACGCGCAACAACGCTACCAGGGCAGCCTGGATATTCCTTTGAACGACACGGGTATCGCGCAAGCCCGGTTTTTAACCCCACGCCTGAACTCTATCAAACTCGATGCCGTCTATAGCAGCGATTTGCAAAGAGCCGTCAAGACCGCCGAAATCGCCCTGGAAAACCATCCTTCCGGCCTCCAACCCAAACAGCTAAAACTGCTGCGGGAAATCAACGGCGGCGGTTTTGAAGGGTTAAGCTGGGGCGAATTCAGTTCACGCTATCCCGAAGAAGCCCTGCTCTGGCGGGAGGACCGCACCCACGTCCGGCCACCGGACGGCGGGGAAAACCTGCTGGATGCCGCCGAACGGCTCGACCTGGCCCTCAAACATATTTTGGCGGAGGTGCCCGACCCTGACGCGTCAATCCTGCTGGTGTTGCACGGGGGTATCATCAGTCTGCTGCTCTGCAAAGTGATGGGGATGGAGTTGGAACGGCTGTGGCAGTGGCGGATAGATAACTGCTCGGTGACCATTCTCGACCTGTACGAAAAAGGGGCTATCCTCTCCGTCTTTAACGATATTGCCCACATAAAGACAAGCTAAACTCAAGATGACCGGGACGGCTGGAAAAATCACGCTGGTGCTGGGCGGGGCCAGGAGCGGCAAAAGCACCCTCGCCGAGAAAATCGCCCACAAAAGGGCCGGGGACGACGGCGTCCTTTACGTGGCGACTTTGCAACCCCTGGACGCCGAAATGGAGGCCAGGGTCGTCACGCACCGGGCCAGCCGTCCGGCCAACTGGCGCACCCTCGAAACCCCCTACGAAGTGGCCGCTCCGGTCTTTTCAGGATTACAGGCCGAAAAACTGGTCCTGCTAGATTGCCTGACCCTCTGGACCTCCAACCTCATTTTAAGAGAAATGATGCCCGGCTTCTCGCCGGAAGTCGGGATTACCGAAGATTTACCCGAACCTGAGCCCAACCCGGCCCCTAACCAGCCCGTTGCAGATATTAATTATGGCAAACTGGAAGTCGAGTTGGTCCGGGAAATAGAGCAACTGGTGGCCGGACTGAAAGAGCGGCGAATAGGGCTGGTGATGGTCTCGAACGAGGTCGGGATGGGCCTGGTGCCGCCTTACCCGTTGGGCCGGGCTTACCGCGATTTACTTGGTCGTCTCAACCAGGGTGTAGCCGCTCTCTCCGACGAAGTCTTCCTGGTCGTGGCCGGTATCCCGGTGGACCTGAAGAAATTCCAGGCCGAAATAGACTGAACCCGGATCACTTTACTCCCTGGCTAAACCTGCTACCCCAACATCCCGCCTGAAACTTTCCCGTAAGAATACGGTATACCCTTTGTTGACCTTTTTCGGAAAATAATCTTTTGTTTGAAAAAAGGAGAACACATGGCGAACCTCGATATTGCCTACCGCCGCCTGACCAACCAGCACATCGCCCGGCCTGTTTCAACAAGCCCGGCGGAAGTCGTCCGGCAACTGGGAGCGGTCCAGGCCCAGGACTACCGGGCAGCTTTGTGGGCGCTCGGTCTCCGGCTGGAAAACGCCAGCGAAACCGCTATCGAAGAAGCCCTTTCCGAAGGTAAGGTTCTGCGGACCCACATAATGCGGCCAACCTGGCACTATGTCGAGCCGGAAGATATTCGCTGGTTGCTTGACCTGACCGGGCCGAGGGTCGAGGGGGTCGCTGCCGGGTATTATCGCAACCTGGGGCTGGATGCCGAGATTTTCAAGCTTACCGATAAACTTATCGCATACAACCTGCGGGACAACCAGCACCTGACCAAAGCAGAGTTGGGCCGGGTTTTTACCGAAGCCGGGCTGGATGTTTCCAACCAACTGCGGCTCACCTATATAATTTTCCACGCCGAACTGACCGGGTTGGTCTGTAACGGGGCCCGGCAGGGCAACGAGATAACTTATGCCTTACTCGATGAACGGGTGCCGCCGACCCCACCCAGGACCCGCGAGGAAGCAGTGATCGAACTGGTCCGGCGTTTCTTTACCAGTCACGGCCCGGCGACAATCCCCGATTTCACCTGGTGGTCCGGCCTGACCGCCGCCGATGCCAGGTTGGGCCTGGATAGTTTAAAAAGCGAGCTTTTGCAGGAAACGATTGACGGGCAGGTTTACTGGACCTCCGCCGAAAGACGACCGGTCCAGGACTTACAAGATGATCTTTACCTGCTCCCGAACTTTGATGAATATGTGGTGAGTTACAAAAATCGCCAGGCTATCGAGGATTTGAACCTGACACCCGACCTCACCGACCGCCGCAACTATCTCTTTAACCACCTGATAGTCATCAACGGCCTGGCGAGCGGTCTCTGGAAACGCAAGATTACGCCAAAACAGGTCCTTATCACTTACGAACCTTTCCGTAACTTTACCGGCGCCGAAAACGCCGCTTTGCAGGCGGAAGCCGACCGCTATGGGCGCTTCGTGGGGCTGCCGGTGGCGCTCGAAACCGGCAGGGTAGCGGTCTATGGAGAGAAGAAATAGTTCCTTTGGCCTAGGCGCTATAAGCCGGATTTCCAGACCCGACCTCTTGAAAAAAAGCGGGCCTGTTGGTATACTATTCCCAGTTGACCAATCAGTTGGACAACAATAGACCAGGCTACGCGCCCAGATTGTTAGGCCCGGCCTTTTGAAATTTTTAGGAGGTATCCAAAATGATTCTGATTAGCTAAGTACGCTGCCTCTTATCCCAGGATAGGTGGCAGTGTCTGAATGTTGAAGATTTTCCCCTGGTGTACTTTGCGCCCGGATAATATACCCGTAACAGGGTTGTTAATTTCCTCCTCACTTTTTAGACACTCCCCTTTTTACTTTTTCCAAAATTTTCTCTACCCGGCTAAATAATTATTTTCTTTGTTTAATTGTCGCTGCCTGTCAAAGGGGCAGACGATTGTTTAGCCCGGCGAGACCAGCTAAAAGGGGAATTTCGATGACTCTCAAACAACCAAAAAAGAATAGCAGCAAACCGACCGTTTTAAGCGCCATCAAACTGAGCAAGAGTTATAGCGGGATTTTTCCGATATTTGCCGACCTCAGTTTCGAGGTAAACGCCGGGGAGAAGATAGCCCTGGTCGGTGTCAACGGGGCCGGTAAAAGCACCCTCCTGAAACTACTGGCCGGGCTGGAAACACCGGACAGCGGGACTATCACCCTTCAAACCGGCCTCAAAACGGCCTACCTGGCCCAGGATGTCACCTTTGATGATGACAAGACCCTGTACGAGGAAATGCTGGGCGGTTTTGCGGAAGTAAGGGCTTTACAAACTCAACTTAACGGCCTCGAAACCGCTATGAGCGACCCGGCAAGACAAGATTTTGAAAAGGTGCTCGAAGAATACGCCCGGCTGACCGAGAAATTCGAACTGGCGGGCGGCTATGAATACGAAACCCGCATCCGGCAAGTCCTGACGGGGCTTGGCTTTGGCGAAGATTGGTGGGAGCGCCCGGTGGCCCAGTTCAGCGGCGGGCAGAAGACCAGGGCGGCCCTGGCCCGGACCCTCCTTGCCAACCCCGGCCTATTGCTGTTGGATGAGCCAACCAACCACCTTGACCTGGCAACCCTGGAATGGCTCGAAGGCTTTTTGCAGGAGTGGCCCGGCACTATCATCCTGATCAGCCACGACCGTCTTTTCCTGGATAAAGTGGTCGCGCGGGTGCTGGATTTGTCCGAGGGCAAACTGGCCGACTATCCCGGCAACTATTCACGCTACGTGCGGTTGCGGGCCGAACGGATTGAGCGTGCGACCAAAGAGTACGAGGCCCAGCAGGAGCATATCGCCAAAACCGAGGAATATATCCGGCATTACCGGGCCGGGTCACGGGCGGCCCAGGCCCAGGGACGCCAGAAATTGCTTGACCGCCTGGAACGGAAGGAGAAACCCCGCGAACACAGCCGCCTGCGGCTTTCGCTCCGCTCCGATTCGGCCAGTGGCCGGGTGGTGCTGGAAACCCACGACCTGACGGTCGGCTGGGAAACACCCGACAACATTTTCCCGCTATTCGAAGCGCCCGACCTGGAAGTAATCCGGGGCGAAAGGGTGGCCCTCATCGGACCGAACGGGAGCGGCAAGACCACCTTTTTGAAGACGGTGCTGGGAGAAATCCCGCCGCTCGATGGTTGGACCGAACTGGGGCCGGGTGTCAGGCCCGCCTATTTCGCCCAGACCCACGACGGGCTAAACCCCCGGCACAGCGTCCTCGAAGAAATCCGGTTATTGCATCCTTTTTCCGCCGAGGAAGCACGGACTTTCCTGGGTCGCTTTCTCTTTAGCAACGACGATGTCTTCAAGTCCATCGGCCAGTTGTCGGGGGGCGAACGAAGCCGGGTGGCCCTGGCGAAAATTACCCTTTCTAAGGCTAATTTCCTGGTGCTTGACGAACCGACCAACCACCTCGACGTTTACGCGCGGGAAGCCCTGGAAGACCTGCTGAGCGACTATGACGGCACGATTCTATTCGTATCGCACGACCGCTACCTGATTGACCGGCTGGCAACCCAGGTCTGGGAAGTCCGGCGGGAGGGCCTGGCGGTCTACCGGGGCAACTACAGCAGTTTTAGCGCCCGGAACCTGGTAGCCCAGGCCGGATAAAATAAGTTATGAAACTGAAAAAGCGCCCAAAAGGCGCTTTTCAGGTTTCCAGCCGTCCTCTCCTATGGAGGACGGCCCCTTCTATGAAAATGTTTGTCCGGTCCTACTGGATACCGTAACCGGGCCGCTTCTCCACCAATAATTTGATGGCGGTGCGTTCTTCGTCCTCAATCTGGACATCAATAAAAGCAGGGATGCAGATAATATCAATGCCGCTGCTGATGAGATAGCCGCGCGCGATAGCCACCGCTTTGACAGCCTGGTTGGTCGCGCCCGCCCCGATAGCCTGGATTTCCACCCGGCCCGCCTGGCGAACAACCCCGGCGATAGCGCCCGCTACCGAGCTAGGCCGCGATTTGCCGGAAACCTTCAGGACTTCAACTTCGCCGGGAGCCAGTTCGGTATGGACCGGACGGAGCGGGGTTACGAAATCCGGCTGGGGCTGGCCCTGAATGGGTCGTTCCGCCGCGTAAGCTGCCTCCATGCCAGGTTCATTTACCCGATAATTTTGATATTTTGGATCCATAGCTAATCTCCTTGTCGCTGTCAGTGAAAACAAATGTAGTTGACGAATTTTTATAGTGATGTAACGACCTGAGTTAACTCGACTCGACAAGCTAAGCTTGGCTTTGAGTGAGCTATAGTTCAGGGGGCTTACCCTGCTCGGTAAACCTCCGGCCCTACTTTGAATTGTCGTCTAGCATCAAATCGAGACGGGTTACGGTGGTAGACTTTCCGGTTAGAGGTTCTATATCCAACAGGATACTGTTGAAAACCACCGGCCCGACCGGACGCTTGTTGGAGCGGGGTCTGACCGAGAAATGAGATACGAAAGGCTTCAAAGCACTTTCAATCTCGAGACCGGCCACAGAATTAAAAGGGCCAACCATCCCAACATCGCTAACGTGGGCCGTGCCGCCCGGCAAAACCCGCGCATCGGCGGTAGGGGTGCGGGTGTGAGTGCCCAGGACCGCACTCACTCGCCCATCCAGGTACCAACCCAGAACCACCTTTTCACTGGTGGCCTCGGCGTGGAAATCCACTACCACCGGGCAAGTAATCCCGGCCTTACGGCGCTGCTCTAACCACTGGTCCGCCACCCGGAAAGGTGAATCCATTTCGTTAAAATAGACTCTCCCGTTCAAATTCAAAATTTCAACTGTCCCGCCGGTTGAAGAAATTTGAAACGAGGCCTTTCCCGGTGTACCTGCCGGATAATTTAAAGGGCGTAACACCGGGACATCCGGGTTAGCCCGCAACCACTCGACCATTTCCCGCTGATCAAAAATGCGGTTTCCAGAGGTAATAACATCTATGCCATTTTTAAGGAGCTCCTGGGCGGTACCCCCGGTGAGGCCCTGCCCTCCGGCGGCGCTTTCAGCATTGGCGATAACCAGGTCAACGCCGTATTCTTGCCGCAACCGGGGCAGGTGGTCCGCTACAACTTTACGACCGGCTTTGCTGTAAATCTCTCCCAGCATCAAAACCCGCAAAAGGTGGGCCGGTTTAGCCGTCTGTGGAAGCATGGTACCTTCTCACCAGGGGGCCGGTAGGAAACTTTGCCCTATCAATTAGAGAAATCGAATCCGTTTTTGATACAAAGATTCGACCAGAGTTTCCAATTTCGCCGCCAAATATAATTTCAAGCACAAATTGTGCCATCCAATCACCAAAAAGTGGGCGAAGATTTGATTACCCGTTTACAATATCGCCGCCGTTGACGTGAATTACCTGGCCGGTGATATACGAGGAGTCCTCGCTTGCCAGGAACAGGAAACTTTTGGCAACTTCTTCCGGCTGTCCGGCCCGGCCCAGCGGCGTCTGCGTGCCGTATTCTTCCGCCGGAATTTCAGGCATGGTCGCCGGGATAAGGGGCGTCCAGATGGGACCGGGCGCGATGCCATTGACCCGGATACCCTTCTTTGCCAGTTGGCCCGAAAGAGACCGGGTAAAAGAAACAATCGCCCCTTTGGTGCTGGAATAATCTAAAAGGTTCGGCGCGCCCGCGTAAGCGGTCACCGAGGTCGTATTGACGATTGCGCTGCCTTCTTTCAGGTGTTTAAGAGCGGCTTTCGCCATAAAGAAGTAACCGAAAATGTTAGTGCGGAAGGTCTGTTCGAGTTGTTCGGCAGTAATATCTTCCAGGCTATCCTGGGGGTGCTGCTCGGCGGCATTGTTAACCAGGATGTCGAGCCCGCCAAGCTGTTTGACCGTTTCCTCAATCGCCGCCTGGCAGAATTTTTCGTCACCTACATCGCCGGGGAGCAGGAGACATTTACGATTTTCCGCGCTAACCAGTTTAGAGACTTCTTTGGCATCGACTTCTTCCTTCGGCAGATAGACAATTGCGACATCGGCGCCTTCCTTGGCAAAGAGGACCGCAACCGCCCGGCCTATACCGCTATCGCCTCCGGTAATAAGAACTTTCTTACCTTCTAATTTACCACTGGAACGGTAGTTTGAGTCTACTGCTTTTGGCCTATGTTTCATAGTACTTTCGATACCAGGTTGGCCTTTTTGGCCCTCCGAAGCCTGTTTTGGGGATTTTTCGGCTTTTTGCGACATAAAATTCACACTTTCTATTTGTCAGCTTGTATTCCGATCAGGTCCGGGCCTGGCACGCCCGGACAGGTTTCCTGCATAGCAAACCACTATTGGTAGCAATTTCCCGGCCAAAAACTGGCAAATTACCGCAAGGTTCGAAGGTTCAAGTGAAATAGCATTTTATGTAAGCAGATTTACCGGCACCCAGAATAGATATAAACTCACTGCTGCCTGTTTTTAGCTATAACTACCGGAGTTTAGTAATTTTTCTCCTCAAAATTGCCCCGTGAGGTTGGAAGGATTATAATATCCGGGTTGAATTTATTAGAAACATTGAAAGAGGAGTATTTTTAAGTGGCTAAAGTCTATCCTGCGGGCGAGCTACGGCTGGAAAACGTGGGTGAGGAAGTTACCGTCAATGGCTGGGTCAACAACCGGCGTGATCTGGGCGGTCTTATTTTTATTATTTTGCGAGACCGGAGCGGCCTGGTGCAGGTGGCAATTGACCCGCGTGATAATCCCGAAGCCCACGCGGCTGCCAGCGATGTACGGAACGAATTTGTGCTGAGAATTACCGGGACCGTCCGCAAACGTCCCGAAGGCACCATCAACGACAAATTGCCGACCGGGCAGGTCGAAATCGTGCCGAACAAGTTTGAAGTCCTCAACCCGGCCAAACCGCTCCCTTTCCAGGTCAACGACAATTCCGAGGTGGACGAACTCCAACGCCTGCGCTACCGCTACCTGGACTTGCGGCGGCCCTTCATGCAGAACAACCTGATTATGCGCCACAAAGTCACCAAGTACATGCGCGATTACCTGGACGAGCGAGGCTTTCTTGAAATCGAAACGCCTATCCTCATCAAGAGTACGCCCGAAGGGGCCCGCGACTACCTGGTGCCGAGCCGGGTCCATCCCGGTGAATTTTACGCCTTGCCCCAGTCGCCCCAGCAGCTAAAACAGCTTTTGATGGTCAGCGGCATGGAAAAATATTTTCAAATCGCCCGCTGTTTCCGCGACGAAGACTTGCGGGCCGACCGCCAGCCCGAATTTACCCAGCTCGATATTGAAATGAGCTTTATCCAGCAGGAAGACATTCTCCAACTGATTGAGGGGCTTTACACCGGCATGGCCCAAACTTTGCGGCCTGACAAAAAGATTTTGCAGAGCCCCTTCCCACGCTTTAGCTACGACGAAAGCATGGCCCGCTACGGCAACGACAAACCGGACATCCGTTTCGGCATGGAACTGACCGATGTCAGCGACCTTGTGAAAGATAGCGAATTCAAAGTCTTTAGCGGGGCTATCGCCGCCGGGGGCCAGGTCAAAGGGTTGCACCTGCCCGGTTGTGGCAGCTACAGCCGCCGCGAACTGGACGGGCTGGTGGACTTCGTAAAACAGTTCGGGGCCAAGGGTCTGGCCTACCTGCAACTGGAAGGTGAAACCGGGAGTCTGACCAGCAAATCGCCCGCCGCCAAATTCTTCTCGCCGGAACAGCTTCAGGCCATCGCCCAGAAATTCGGACCGGAAGTCAAAGGCGGCGACCTGCTCGTCTTTGTAGCCGACCAACCGGCTGTGGTGGCGAACGCCCTGGGCCGGTTGCGCAACGAAATGGGCAAGCGGCTTAACCTGATTAACCAGAACATTTTTGCCTTCTGCTGGGTCACTGACTTCCCGCTCCTGGAGTGGAACGGCGACGAAAACCGCTGGGACGCCGTCCATCACCCGTTTACCGCGCCGAAACCGGAAGACGTGCCGCTCCTAGAAACCGACCCCGGCAAGGCCAAGGCCAACGCCTACGACATGGTCTGCAACGGCTACGAAACAGCCGGGGGTTCGATAAGAATCCACAACCGGGATGTACAGACGAAGATGTTCGGCCTGATGTCGTACAGCCTGGAAGATACCCAGGCCCGTTTCGGCCACATGCTCAACGCCTTCGAGTACGGCGCGCCGCCGCACGGGGGTATCGCGGCGGGTCTCGACCGCACGATTATGCTTTTCACGGACGAGGAAAATATCCGCAACGTGATTGCCTTCCCCAAGACCCAGAGCGCGACCGACGAAATGACCCAGGCTCCTTCGCCGGTAGACCAGCGCCAGTTAAAAGAGTTACATATCGCCCTGGCTTTGCCGCCTGAAAAGAAGCCGGGCCAGGCCAATTAAATGCAGACCTTGAACCTGATTTTAGTCCGGCACGGGCGCACCGAACACAACCTCGGCTTGCGCCTGACCGGTTGGGGCGACCCCGACCTGGATGACCGGGGCCGGGAACAGGCCCAGGCGATGGCCGAAAAAGTGACCGGGCTTTACAAAATAGATGCTCTCTATGCCAGTTCGCTCAAACGAGCCCGGCAGACTGCCGGGTTCATCTCCGAAAAGACCGGGTTAACCCCGGTTATAAAAGAGGATTTGCGGGAACTGAATTTTGGTGAAGTCGAGGGCATGACCATCCCGGAAATCAAGACCACCCACCCGGACCTGTTCGCTAACTGGCGAAGTTTTGACGAGCCGGACTTTGCCTGGCCCGGCGGCGAAACCAAGATGGTCTTCCACACACGGGTGGACCGGGCTATCTGGGAAGTCATCCAGGCCGAGGCGGGTGTGCATGAGAACGTAGCGATAGTGGCGCACGGTGGGTCGCTGGCGGGGTTCGTCTGCGAACTGCTGACCGGGCAGCCCTACATGTGGCGAGAATATTTACTCGACAACTGCGAATATTACGTGGTGGAGGTAAATTTCGAACAAGCGCCCATCACTCGCGAAAACAGCACGCTCAAACTGGTTTACACCGGGCATATTGTACCCCTGGCGGCGGACAGGTAAGTTCGCCGGGCCAGTGGTTAAGGACGGCGGGTATGGAAGTTCCGGGTTGGCCCAGGCTTTCATACCTGTTTTTATTTCTTTTCTTTTATTTTTATCTGGGAATATTTATCGGAACCACAATTAGAAAGGAGCGGCCATGAGCGAGGCGAATGGCGGCGGAAGAGTTACCCCCGAATTAATGAAAGGTCTGGCTAGCCGCCGCACCATCATCACGGCTTTAGGCATCGAAATCACCGAGGCCACCCACGACCGGGTGAGCGGGACCATGCCGGTAAACGAAAATACCATCCAGTACGCCGGGTTTCTCCACGGCGGGGCCTCGGTGGTGCTGGCCGAAACCCTGGCTTCTATCGGCACTTTCCTGCACATTGACCCGAACACCCAATCCTGCTTCGGCACCGAGATTAACGCCAGCCATCTCCGTTCCCGCACCAGCGGGACCGTCACCGGTGTCGCCCTGCCCATCTACAAGGGCCGCACCACCCAGGTCTGGGAGATCCAAATCAGCGGCGATGACGGCAAACTGGTCTGTATCTCGCGCTGCACCTGCGCCATCGTCAACCGCCCGGCCGCCGGGACCACCAGTGGTGCTAAAGGCGAACCGGCTTCAACCCAGGAGCCGGAATAAATTTTCTTTCTAATTACTTATAGTTGTTTTTCTTACTTATCACCATTCGGCATAAAGGCGTAGTGGATAATATGGGGATAAGTCATTCGGCTGGGATTTGTCGCACCCACTAGCTTTTTATAAATTAGCTGCTATAATGGGGTTGAAGGTCGCAACCAATACCAGATATTGTAGCACCAGACTCAGGAACAAAAGCACCTCCTATATAGAATATTCAGGAACTCTTGAAGCTGATTGTACCCGACGCAATTATCTTCAACAAATTCCCCGCATACACCGCCATTCAACCGGAGCCGGTTTTATCGTGCTACCCATCCGGTTGTGGTAAGTAAATTTGGGTCAAGGTCAGGTCGGGCTATTTGATTGCGAGGATAGCAGCATGACAACTGAAGTAATAACGCCCCTGGTAACCGCTTCAGCGGCCACCCCGGAACCCGCCCCAGCTAAACCGGCCAAACCGGCCCCCCAGCGAGACCGAAATATTTACGCCGTGGTGGATATTGCCCCGGAAACCCAGGCTTACGCCCTGGCCCGCTACAGCCGCTCGGCTGCTTCCTTGCGCGAGAGTGTCGGCTGGATTAGCAACCAGAAAGCCGCCGACTTTTTAGAAACCTTCTATTTCGCTTACGGCCACAAAAGTATCGCCGATATGGCCCATATCACCCTGGCCCTCGAAAATATCTCCGTCCTGGCGGCGGTCCTGATTGAGGACGAACCGCTCTGGGACGGCCAGGAACGCTCCACGCGCTACCAGGACTTCACCAAGTCACGCTATGTCGTGCCGGGTGAACTCGACGGCCAACCGGAATTGCGCGAGGAATTTGTCGCCGCTGCCGATAACCTGTTTGCGGTCTATACGGCCCTGACCAAAGAAATGTACGCTCACCTGGCCGATGCCCTGCCCCGGCCCGACGATATGGACCCCGCCAGCTACAAACGTACCCTCAACGCCCGCATTTTAGATGTTACCCGGACCTTACTGCCCTACGCCACCCGTACCTCGGTCGGCCAGATTACCAGCGCCAGGGTCCTGGAACGGCAGTTGTCCCGCCTTCTCGCCAGCCCTTACGCCGAGGTCCAGGCAATAGCCCGCGAGATGAAAGAAGCCTGCAAACAGCCCGGTTTCAGCCCGCTCGAAGTCAAGATGCAGGCCAGCCTGGAAGCCTTAATCGCCCAGCACCCCGAAGCCGCCGAGGCTTTGCAGGAGTTTGCCGGGGTCTTTGCCGCGACCGAACCGGCCCCGACCCTGGTCAAGTACGCTGAACCTTCCGACCAGCAAGCCCTGGCCGAAAAATGGCTCCGCCAGTTCGCCAAAGACCTCCTGAAAGGTATCGAGCCGGACAATAGCCGGACGGTCCACCTGGTAGATAATGACCCGCCCCTGCTCGAAGCAGTCACGACCCTGCTTTATCGCTACAGCGACCTGGCGTACCACCAGGTGCAGGAGGTTGTGCGAGGATTGTCGCGCAACGAAATCCGCGAAATCTACGATGCGGCCCAGCAGGCGCGAGGGCGGCACGACGGCTGGCTGCGTGAGCAGCAGAGCGGCTATGGCCGGATTTACGATATTCTGATTGACGCCAAGTCGATGCAAGACTTCTTCCGCCACCGCCGGACGGTCCAGGTCCGCCAGGAAATCACCCCGCGCCACGGGTTCGTGAGCGGGCAGGAATGGTTCGGGCTGGGTCTACCCGCCCAGACCGTCGAAGCAGCCCAGGCTGCCGGACAGGTCGAACGCTACGACCGGACCATGCGCGAAACCGCCCAGATTGTCAGCCGCCTGGAAGCAATTTCGCCAATGGCGGCCCAGTACCTGCTGCCTCTTGGTTTCAAACGCCGAGCGCTCTTTAAGATGGACGACGCCCAGGCCGCCTATATGATTGAGACCAGGACGGGGGTCAACGGCCATTTCGCTTACCGGTTGGCTGCCTACCAGATGTGGCAGGAGTTAGACCGGGTCCAACCCGAAATTGCCAGGTGGGTCCGGGTGACGCCTTTTGAGGCGTCGGACTTTTTGAACAGATAGCCGGAATTTAACAAATGATTTAAAATGAAAAGACCCGCAGAGCGATGGTAGAGGCGGGTCTTTTGATAACTTGTAGTAAGGAGATGGTACTCCATAAAGGATGGTATTTAGTCCAGTACTATCTTATAGCAACTCAGGAACAAGCACATCTGCTAACCGTCTAAACTTTTGTTTGTATTTGCGGTTTATACTTTCTAGGACGCGTTCTGAGTTTAATTAAGAGTAACTTTATTCAGAAACTAACGCATTGGACCTTTGTCTAAGTACTTGAACATAGACAGTCCGGGGGTCGGAAGAAGTTTTTTCGACATTAGAGGGTAAAATCTTTTAGCAAAGAGATAAGGGGGACGAGTGGAAGGCCGACTACGTTATAATAATCGCCCCGGAGGGCGTTTACCAGATTTCCGCCAAAACCTTGGATGGCATAGGCACCAGCCTTATCGAGAGGCTCGCCGGTGGCAACGTACCAGTCTATTTCGGCCCTGGTCAGGGCGCGGATTTCGACTTCGGTAGTACAGGTAGCTACCGCTTCTTTTAGCAAATCACCCTGGGATGTTATTAGCCGGGCGGCAAACCCGGTGATAACCTGGTGAGTTTTTCCCGCCAGTTCTTCGAGCATTGTTACGGCCTGGTCAGGTTCGCCCGGTTTTCCATAGATAACATCGTTTAATACCACCGAGGTATCGGCGGCGATAATCAGCCTGGCCTTCAGGTCGGGGTCGGCTACCAGCCATTTCTGGCCGCCAACTTCGGCTTTTGATAGGGCCAGCCGCCGGACATAGGTTTGCGGGTCCTCGCCGGGTAACTGAGTCTCGTCCAGGTCAGCCGAGATAATCACAAAATTAGCATCGGGCAATAGCCGGGTTAATAATTCACGCCGCCGGGGAGAACCCGACGCCAGGGCCACCTTCACTTTTTCAAAGACCGCTAAACCGGGGAAGACCGGGAAATCAGACATTTTAATAACTCTCTAACAATCCTCAAATTTTAAGCAATAATCGTTAAAAAGAATTTACGCCTGCGGCTTTTCTTCAGTGATAGGTGTCGCCGGGGGCAGGTCGCTATCGGCTTCTTCCTGGGCGGCAATTTTATTGACGCTATAGGCAAAAATCACCAATCCTACGATAACCCCCAGGATCAACCCCAGCCAGCCGAGCAAAGTCAGGCCAATCCAGCCCAGGATAATCGCCGGGGCCAGCAGGACAACCAGGGCCAGGATATAGAGCGCAATTCCCTTTATTTGTTCCATTTTATTTGTTCCGCACAGCCTTACACGTTGTAAATAAACATTGAACGTTTTCTGATTATACCATTTTTGAATCGCAGTATCTGAGAAAAATATCCACATTATCCACATGGGCCCTGGCCCTGTGGAAAGATGGCTCCAAGATAATTTTAGTAGACGTTAAATATCCGGCAGTTTTGTCTATTTACCCGGTATGCGCTATGGAGTAAAATGGTGTAAAATAACTCAACGCAGGTTGGCCGTTGCGGACTACCCTAACGAAAGAAGTTAAATCTTTTTAAGATAGCAGCCTCTATTTTTCGGTAAATGCCAGGGGGTGTTTACCTAAAATTAGGTTGGGTATTAGCGACTGCCTTTAACCGGACAACGCGGGGAATAGGGTATACTCCCTTCCAGTTAAGTGTTAAAGTAGTGGTGGGGTCTATGGGGCAAATAATAAGCACTGATCGAGTGCAAGCGGTGAAAGATAAATTGCCTGAAGTAATTAACAATCCTGGCGCGAACAGCGGTCTGCTGGTAAGTTTCCATGAAGAAGAAAATATTGGCAAGCGAAAAAAAGAGCAGCAGGATGCTCATGGTAACTTGCACATACCGGCCAATTTCTCCCTGGGAAGACCTGCCGGGTACCTTTTCGTGGTCGCGGACGGGGTTAGCATGGGTCAGGCCGGTGCTTTAGCCAGCCGCACCGCTGTCGATGTCATTCTAAAGGAATTCCAACACCGCCTGGATGACGGCCAGACCGATTTGAGCCAGGCCCTGGTGGACGCCTTTGCCGCCGGGAATTACGCGGTCTACCAGCTGGCCCGCACTCGCCAGGGAATGGCGACCACCTGCATAGCCGCCCTGGTCTGCGGCCAGAGCCTGGTCACGGCCCATGTCGGGGATAGCCGGATTTATCTCTCCCGGAAAGGCCGGGGCCTGATGCCGGTCACGGTCGACCATAGCTGGGTCACCGAAATCGGTGAGGTCATGGTCAAACAGGGCATGATGACCGAGCGCGAACTACAAAATGACAGCCGCCGCCACACCATCACCCGCGCCTTTGGCTTGCAAGAAAAAATTCCCGCCGACATCAACGCGGCCACCCTCCAGGCCGGTGACATGGTGGTCCTCTGCACCGACGGCCTGTGGGATTTGATTCCCGGAGAAAAATTCGAACAAGACCTCGAAGCAGGCGTTGCCGACCTGCCCAACCTGAGCCACGACCTCGTAAACCAGGCCATGAATGCGGGCGGGCGCGATAATATTACCCTGACCCTGGTCAGAATTGACCAGCTTGACCGCCCGGTGGATTTCCCGGCCCTCCCGGCCCTGCTTGAGCGGACCGCCAGGGACGTAGCCGACCGGACCCGCCCTCTCGAAATGACCGACAACCGCAAGACACTTGGCAATATGCCGCAACCGACGCCTAAGCCGGTTTCCAGCTTTAACCTGCCTTCGCCCACCCGCCCGTCCGACCCAACTTACGATAATAACGACGTGGCCGCCCAGGTTGACGATACACCCAGCATGAAGCTGCCAATTTTCAATCCTGAAGTCCTGCTGACCAAAGCCCAGAAAAGCTTTGCCCTGGGGGACTGGGATAAAGCGATTGACTTTTATATTGAAGTCGAATTGATGCAGCCAAGCTATCACGGCCTTTACGAAAGCTTTTCCAGCGCGCTCATTCGTTATATCGGTATCGCAATCGGTGAAGGGCAGGTCGGGCACGCCGATAACCTGGTCAAACATCTCGAAAATAATCATATTACCCGCTATCTCGAACCGTTGGCCGACTACTGCAACGAGGAAAGCCGCCGGGCTGCCGCTGCCTATCATTACCCGGCCTCGAAAGCCTATGCCCAGTTCTGCTTACGCTTGCGGCCTACCGACGTCCGCGCCCGGAACCTGGCCGACCTGGCCGAGATGTACCTGACTTTGCAAAAACCGCGTACCTCGCTCTCCGAACGGTTAGCCGTTGCCCAGAAGATTTATGCCCGTGACGAAAATTACGGGAAAATCCAGGACGACCTGGCGAAAATCTATATGGAACTGGGTGACGAAGCGGTACGGCAACAGGCCCTGGAAGACGCGGCGGGCTGGTACAGCATGATAATGGCCCTGAAACCGGTGGATTCCCGGCTCTTGTCGCTGGCTAACAACAAACACCGGGCAGTTAAAGACGATTTGAGCCGCCGCCCTAACTCCGGCCCGGCTTCCTCGTTCTCGGCGCCTGCCAACCCGGTCATAGCGGCCCAATCCCCGATTACCCCCAATTCTTACAAGGGGTTGACAGGTACTTTCAAAGACGTTAAGCCCGAACAGGAACTCGTCAACCGGCTGAAAGACCGGGTTTCGCGGGCCCAGAAAGCCTGGGATGGCGGACGCAAAGAGGTGGGCTCGGAATATATCTACCTGGTAGACCAGTTAAACGAACTGCTCACCCCGAATCCCTGGCAGCAGACCCTGCCCAGGGTTTGCTACGACTACGGCAAGTGGTTGCTCGACCAGCGCCAGTACGAGGAGGCCCGGCCTTATTTCTTGAAGGCTCAGACCCTCGGCATGGCCGCCGCCCAACAGCGTATCAAAGAAGTGGACCGGCTGATAAAGGAAAAGACCTCCAAGACGCGCGGCCCGATTCCGCTCGACTTGCCCGAACCGCTTTCGACCGCTTCCCAGGTCTCTTTCGGCGCGGCTGGCGATAAGAGTTCGTCTATCATGCCCGACACTGCCCCCAAAGGAAGCGATGCTGCGGGGTCCAACCTGACCAACGCGGCCTCCCTTTTCACGCCGCGCCGCTCGGAGAAGATGAACGCGCCCCTGATTTCGCCCAAACCGGAACTCCCGGCAGACGGCATTTTCGTGGGCCGGTCGCGGGAACCCGAACCAAACCTGAACCCGTCGCTCGATTCGCTGCCAACCATTACCAATCCCAGCAACCCGCTTTCGATGCCGCCGCGCTCGGCGGCGGTAATTGCGGCAGGCACCTGGCGCGAACCGGAGGAACCGGCGGAGAATCCTAGAATCGGCCAGCCGGGCGAGAATACCCGCTCCCGTCCTGTCGCGGAGCCCACTAAACCCCCGGCCAAACCGCCTCTCACCAGTACGGGCGGTCGCAGCCTGGGTGGACTTCAAAACAAGGGCGAGTTTTCAAACAATATGACCCTGGCGGCTCAGCGCGAGATGAACCGGGGCCGGGGCTTTACCCTGCCCAGGGAACACCCGACTAATCGCCGGAAAAACCCGGCCATGCCCGGCGGCTTCTTGAACACCGTTTCCGGTTATGTCCTGCCGGGGCTGGTCATCGGTATAATAATCCTTGCCTTTATAATTGTCGTGCAGGTGGTCGTGCCCAAATTTGGGCAGAGCAGCCCTACCGCTACCACCGGTCCGTCCTCGGCGGTAACCGCAACCCAGAACAGCGCCACCGCCGCTACAACTCCGCAGACTTCCCCGGCGGCTTCGGTCGCCTCCATCGGTGGAGTCCAGGGAATTGTACGGATTGAGGGGGTCAAACCGGATGACGTGGTGGTCTTCCTGGCAACGGCGGGAGATGTCAATTCACCTTACCGCGAACTGACCCAGGAAACGACCCTTTTCCGCTTGCCCGTGACAACCCTGAACAGGTTGGACCCGACCCAGAAATATATTGTGGTGGTCCGGCCCAAGGATACTGCTACCCGCAAGTACGCCGAAAACCTTTCGCCGGATAACCCGTCCCAGAAGCCGTTTATCAGCCCGGAAATCACTTTCGACCCGACCAGGGGCTTTGATACGACGATGCGGATTACCAGCGAAATGCTGGCTTTCTACCCGCTCAAAGGGGGCGATACCGACCTGGAACAGAACGGTATCCGCTATGTGGGCGCGACCCATCACAACCTGGGCGGAGACTTCCTGGCTTACTACAATGCCAACGGTGGCCTGGGCCGGTTTGGTTTCCCCATCTCGGAGGAATTTGATTGGACCGGTAACGGTCACGTCCAATTCTTCGAGCGGGCCTGGTTGACCTCGGATGGAGCCGGAAAACCGGTCTCGGTCGGCAAAATCAGCCGGGCTTTGCTGGATAGCTCCTGCACAAATATCGTGCGGCTGCCACCCGATGTAACACCCCTGGCGGTGCCGACTCTCAAGGTGGACCCTGCTTTCGCGGCTTTTGTGGACCAGTTTAAGCTGGGAGCGCCCCAGAGCCAGCCTTTCGACACCAAAGATAAACTCAAAGTGCAATACTTTGACACCGGACGGCTCGAACTTGATACCACCAACGCCGACGCCAAACCGATGCTGGGCTTGCTCGGTAGCGAATACGCCCGCTGCACCGGCTGGCTAAAGTAGGAATTTCTAAATTTTCAAAAGGACCGGAGTTGCAAGCCCGGTCCTTTTTGATTCATCTTATATAGCATATAACAATTTTTGGATTTAATCGGGCGGGAGGTTGAGGGGCAGGCTGATACAGAAGGTGCTGCCGCTTTCCGGCACTGTTACCCCGGAATTAGCCGCCTGCTCGGCCCATATAACCTCGGCGGGGTCTGGTGGTTCTTCCAGGGCCTGCGCTTCCTCCAACCAGAGGCGGCCCTGGTGCGCTTTCATTATTTCGCCGCACAGGTAAAGACCCAGCCCGAATCCGGCCACCTCGTAAAGACTGACGTTGCTGGCCCGGTGAAACGGCTGGAACAAATTCGGACGGTCCTGTTCGGGTATACCGATGCCGTGGTCCCGGACCGACACCACCGCCATACCTTCTTCCACAGCCAGTTTCACCTCAATAGGACCACCTTTGGGGGAATATTTAATCGCGTTGGTCAAAAGGTTGTTCAAGACCTGTTCAAGCCGGTGCGAGTCGCCTGTAACCGTCAATTCGATAGGTGCAACAACGTTAATGGTATGGTTGCTGGTCGTGGCTTGCAGGGCCTGGGAAGTTTCCCGGACCAGGGCGGCGAGGTCGAAGGGCCGGAATTGTAATTCCAGGCGGCCATGCTGAATCCGCCGGGTATCGAGCATATCGCTGATAAGCTCTATCATGCGGTCTACCTGCTTTTCGACCGATTGCAAGGTCGAAACCTCATTCGTTATCCCGGCCTTTTTGAGGCGGCGGATAGCCAGTTGGGTCAGCCCTTTTATCGAGGTTATAGGAGTTTTTAGTTCGTGCGAGGCAATTGTTAGAAATTCGTCCTTCTGCTTTTCCAGGCGTTGCAGTTCGGTTACGTCGCTCACGATAGCGACCCCACCCCGAATTTCGCCGCTGGAAGCCCGGATGGGCGCAAAACTTACCCTGACCTGGACCGCCTGACCGGTTATTCCGTGGTTGATCATTTCGCGGAAGTCGGTATTGGTGACACCCCGCAAAGCCTGGACTAACGGGCGTTCCTCGCGAGGGACGGGACGACCATCCGGGTAAAAGACCTTTAGCTGTTTATAGCTGGCAACCGGGTCATCGGCGTCATTAAGACCGAGAATATCAATTGCGCGTGGGTTCAAACGGGTGAGTTCGCCCGACAGGTCACAGATAAAGATTCCGTCCGGGATAGCTTCGATAATTGCGCCGAGTTCGTCGGCTTGCTGGGCTAAAAGCCGGGCCAGGTTTTCGAGTTCCTGGCGGGTCGCCATTTCGGCGGCGGCAGCTTGGCGCGCTTCCTCGTAATGGCGGGCATTGGTCAGGGCCTGGGTAACCCGGCGGGACACTCCCTCGGCCAGGAGAACATCCACCTCACTATAAGCCCGCCCCGAAGCGCCATAGACAAAAACGATTATCCCCTCAAATTCATTCCGGGAACCAAACGAAACAGCCAGGCTGGAATTTATCCCCAGGGCGCGATAGCAATCCAACTCGGCCTCGGAAAGACCTTCGGCAACGGAGCCGGGATTCACCTGTTTTACGAGCCGGTGGGCGTGGCCGTTTAGGGCCCCGGCAATCCCAAAAACGGTCTCCCGTGAAATCGGGTGTTGTGCCAACCATTCTGTAAACCGGGCCTTGTCTGCCCGGTCAGGGGCAGCCAACACCTGTAATTTAACCGTATTGTCGGGCTGTAACAGGAAAATCAGGCAGACATCGGCCAGGGACGGCACCGACGCCCAAGCTACCTCATTCAAGATAGTGTCATACTTGAAGGTCGAGTTAAGCAGGTGGCCGAGCGTCATCATGAAACCCTGGGCCTTTTCCATCTGCTTGCGCTCGGTGATGTCGTGGACCACCGAATAAAGCAGCCGTTTACCGTCAATATTCAGAGGGCTGGACCGGACCTCGACATCGTGAATCGCCCCTGCCGAGTCGCGGTGCCGGAATTCAAAATATAGCCGTTGCTCGGATTCAGCCTTTGCCATTTCGGCTTTTACTTCTTCCGGGGAGAGAGTATTGATGTTATTTATGTTAAGTTTAACCAGGTCAGCCCGGTCGTAGCCGTAAAACCGGCAAGCCGCCTCGTTAGCGTCCACCACCGCCCCGGTCGCCGGGTTAATCAGCAGTTTGACGGCGCTATTATTTTCAAACATCTGGCGGTAATGGGCATTCTCTTGCCGGTGAGAGTTGGCGACCGCTTCAAGCCGAGCCGCTTCGGCCAGGGCTTCGCGGACGGTTTCGCCAAGCGTTGCCAGGTCGTTTGCGGCCAGGTAACCGTTGGCCCCGGCCTTTATGGCAGCTACCGCTGCCAGCAAAGTGGGCCGCTCGGCTATAAGGATGGCAGGGGTATGCGGGAAAAGAGACTGGTAAGTTTTTAAAGCCGGAAAGGGCGGGCCGGACAGGCCGGGCAAAGTATCGCTCAGCAGAACCAATTGCCAGGTCGAAGTTTGAGCCGGGACAGACCGCGAAAGAATTTCCAGGGAGTCGTAGCGGGAAACTTCAATCGCGAAACCGGCCTGTTCCAGCAGGTTAAGCCAGTGGGCGGATTGTTCTTCGGGCGCGAGCGTTAGTACCTTAAGGGAAGTGGTCAAGAGCCGTTCCTTGTTTCCAGCCGTTTTGAGGTCTGCGGTTATCCAGGTTTTTAGGATTGGATAAGAATAATAATGCTTTACCATATTTTACAATTACTAAATAGTTTTGACAATGCTTATAATTAAGTGTTTAAAGCTTAATTTGTTAATGTTAAATATAATTATGGGTAAAATTAGAAAAAGATGAACCGGCCTGAAAGAATTCCTCATTACAAGGGGTAAAATTGGAAAACCACCCTGAATTAGCTTAAATTTTATATAGTAAGGTTATCTTGACCGGGTTACCGTTTTGGGTTTAGGGCCGTTTTAGGGCTTGGTTGTGCTTGTAAATGCCGGAATGATAGTCTATAATACGCCACGAAAAATAAGCTTATCTAAAAGCAAATTAAGCGTTGATTTTTTAGCGATAACACGATAAGAAAAAACGATTAAGATTAAAAGGAAGAATCAGCTTCCCCTAATTCATTTATAAGAGCCTGTGTAACAAGGCAGGACCAATTTTCAGGGTCAGAGTAAAAAAAATGAAGCAGTATCATATTTGGACCATAGGTTGCCAGATGAACCACGCCGACAGTATCCGTATCGGTTCGGCCCTGGAACAGACCGGCTACACTTTTACCGAGCAGGTTGACGATGCCGACCTGATTATTCTCAATACTTGCAGCGTCCGGCAGCGGGCCGAAGACAGCGCCCAGGGCAAGCTTGGTTCGCTGGTACCGCTCAAAAAGAAAAACAAAGACCTCGTGGTAGCCGTAACCGGTTGCATGGTCCCGCCCCAGGAAGAAGGCAAACGCCCTCTCTACAAACGCTTCCCGATGGTGGACCTTTTCTTCGATACACTCGACCCGCAGCGCCTGATTGAAATTCTGCCCGAACCGGGCTGTGCTCCCGAAGTTGAACCCGCCCTCACCAACGGTCACAGCCTGACCATCCAGAATAAAATCGGCGTGACCGCGTTTGTATCGGTCATTTACGGCTGCAACTACACCTGCTCTTACTGCATCGTACCGCTGCGCCGGGGCAAAGAAAAAAGCCGCCCGATTGACGAAATCGTCAATGAGATTAAGGGCTATGTGAAACGAGGAGTGAGAGAAGTAACCCTGCTCGGCCAGACCATTGATGCTTACGGTCACGACCTGCCGGGCCGCCCCGACCTGGCCGACCTTTTCTACGCCGTAAACGAAATCGAAGGGCTGTGGCGTATCCGCTTCCTGACCAGCCATCCCAAAATGATGAGCTACAAAATGATTAAAGCGGTAGCCGATTTGCCGAAAGTCTGCGAATACTTTAATCTGCCCGTGCAAGCCGGGGACAACGCCATTCTCAAGGCGATGAAACGGCCCTACACCGTCGAATTTTACGAGAAACTGGCCGCGACGGTTCGGGATACCGTACCGGGGGCCGCCCTTTCTACCGACATCATCGTAGGCTTTCCGGGTGAGACCGATGAGCAGTTCCAGCACACCTACGAACTGCTGGAAAGAATCCGCTTTAACGAGGTTCACGTGGCGGCCTACTCGCCCCGGCCCGGCACCCTGGCCGAGACCTACGAAGACAATGTGCCGCTGGACGTCAAACGCGAGCGGCTCCAGGCTGTTGAAAGATTACAGGAGGGCATCGCCCGCAGCTACAACCAGCCCTTCATCGGCCAGGATGTAGAAATCCTGGTGGAAGGTATGGAGAAAGGCCGCTGGAAAGGGCGCAGCCGGACTAACAAACTGGTCTTCTTTGACAACCCGGCTGGCACGGATTATGACGGGCTGGACTGGACCGGTAAACTGGTGGACGTAACGATTGAAACGGCAGGACCGTGGTCGCTGGTTGGCCGGGTCGCCGGGACACCACCCGTCCGCAAGGGCCGGTTACTGCCGGTCTTCCAGGCCGAGGAAGAAGTGGCCTGCGAGGTAGAGTTACCGCTATCCGGTGTTAGCAAGTAGCCGGAGCAAGTTAGGTTGTACAACTCTTAGTTTATGTAAGTAAAGAGGTTGGAGAGAAAGTTTTGACACAATATCAACCTGATGAGAAAAACCGGATTAAACGCCAGAAGTCGGATGCCGCTGTCCGGTATGCCAAGGAAGGTCGCTGGGAAGAAGCGGTGCAGATTAACCGCGAACTGCTCTCGCTTTTCCCGGACGACTCGGAAACGTTAAACCGGTTGGGCAAAGCCTACCTGGAATTAAAACGCTACGGTGAGGCTAAAGCCGCCTACGAACAGGCCGTGAAGACGGATGCCAGCAATGTAATTGCCCGCAAGAATTTGCAGCGCCTGGTCCAGTACACGGCTATTGCGGAAGCAATTACCCCGGTCGGGGAGACCAGCGAGAGCCCGGTAATTACCCCGCCACCAGGCCCGACCACCCAGGCCCCTACTTCCCGCGAAAAGGTTATTCCGAGTATCTTTATCGAGGAAACCGGCAAGACCGGGACAACTAACCTGATAAACGTGGCCCCGACAAGTGTCCTCGCCAAGTTGACCGCCGGAGACGCCGTCCAACTGGTGATCGACTCGAAAAACCAGACTTTGCTGGTGAAAAACCAGGATGGCGAAGTGTTAGGGCAGGTTGAGCCCCGGATGGCGATCCGGCTCATCCGGTTCCTGGAAGCGGGCAACCGCTACACTGCTGCTGTAACCAGCGTGGGCGAACGCGAGTTGCGCCTGATTATTCGTGAAACTTACCAGCACCCCAGCCAGCGCGGACGGCTTTCTTTCCCGCCCAAGGCCTCGGCTGCCGGGTACAGGGCTTATACCAGGGACAGCGTTTTACGCTATGGCCTGGAAGATGACGAGGAAGGGCTCGACTCAGAGGGTGAGGACGAGGAAGAGGGTGATACCGGCGAGGAAGAGGCCGACATCTCCGAAGACTTTGCCGAGGATAACGACCAGGACGATATTTAATCCTTGTTTTGGAATCCGAAGAATTAAAAGAGCAGTGGCCGAAATGCCACTGCTCTTTAGTTTTTTAATGAAGTTGCATGCCAGGCCGGTTGGCGCTTAGCGCCCAATAACGAAGGTTAGCACAACCAGGGCGATAATCATAAGGACGGTCAGAATGAATACCGTCAGCAGGTCGGAGCGGATAAAAGCGTATTCTTCCTCACGGCTGATGGCCGGGGCGCGGTTGACAACCGTCGTGGTCCGGCGGGCGATAGGGCGGCGGCTACCGGCAGGACGAATGACGTTCGAACCATTTGCAACCGGCGTCGGGCGGCTTTCGCTTTGCGGGCGGGCACCGGTCGCGGAGACAGTCCGGGCTGTCAGGACCGGTTCGGGGACCGGGGCGGCTTTCGGTTCCGGGACAACCTCAAAGTCGGGCGTCGCCTCATCCAGGTCAGTAGCGGCTTCCACAGCCAGGCGGCTGTTATTTACATCAATCAGAGGCCGGGCGGCGGTACGGCGTTCCCCGGTGAGGGCGGTTCGCTGGGCCTGTAACGCACGAGCCGAGCGGCTCGTCTTCTTGGGCATAAAATACTACTCCTCTTCTCCTGAAGCTGCGTGTGTAACGGGCAGGTAAAATGATTATTCTAAAATTCCTTAACCCTTTAATTATACTGTTTTTGGCCTCGCTTCGCAACTTAACTTTAGTGAAGCACAAAACGCCCAAAGACCAAAAACTGAGCTTGAAAATGAAAAATCCTGGTTAGGGGGTTGTATTGCGGCGTTCGCTGCGTTCGACATCAAGATAGGTCTGCAAGATGATAGCGGCGGCCCGCGCATCCAGGTTGGCTTTGCGCTTGTCGCGCCTGACCCCGGCCTCTAGCATCAATCGCTCAGCCTCGACACTGGTCAAGCGTTCATCCATGAAATCAATCGGGATTGAGGTCAATTTCGCTAACTGGCGGGCGAACTCGCGGGCGCGTCCCGCCTCAATACCTTCGTCGCCGTTCATATGCAGGGGCAGACCGATAATGAGTTTCCCGGCCTGTTCTTCCTCGATATAACGCAAAATTTGCTTGAAAACCTGCTGGCGATCCCCGACCTGGATAGTGGCAAGCGGGGTAGCAATCAGACCGGTTTCGTCACTTACCGCGACGCCAATGCGCTTTCGTCCGGGGTCCAGGCAAAGATACCGCACTTATAAAACCTTTCAAACCGTCAACTAAGATTTTGGTGTAGACGTGGCGGCGTTAACCCCGCTCGTTGCACCACCGGGCGGGGCCGCCTGGGTGGTAGCCTGGGCCTTCAGGTTCGCCGCTTCGTAATCGAGGACCGTCTTCAGGTCCAGCAGGTTGGCCGTGGGTAACGGGTCAACTTTAATTGAGCCCAAATCGAGCTGGTCCAAATCCACCTGCGGGAAGTTGGCCGCGATAAAGGCCGGGAGTTCGGCCTTGGTCTTCCCGGCGATAGCCGTTTTAAATACGTTGGTATCGAGCAGGTGAATGACCCGCCCACGGACCTGGACTTCCACGAAATTTGTACCCTGGTCCTGGATTAATTTGGGCGGGCCGACAAATTCCAGGGGAGTCTGACCGTCCAGTTGCAAAGCCGGGTCGGTCACGAAATGGGTTGCCGCCGCCGAAGCGACATCGGCGGTCCGGTAACGGGCCGCTTGCAGGCTGGTCGTACAGGAGCCGCTAACCGTGTCAGCGGCATCGTTGACCTTCTGGGGGAAGGTACAGACCGGGTCAGTCGTCTTCAAGACTAGCACGCCCTGGGTCGTCTGGTCGTACTTGAGGGCGTTATTGACCTCGGCGCGGGCCTGGGCCTCCAACTGCTTCTTAAGCGCGTCCTGGTCGGCCTGGGTGATAAATTTCTCGTCCCGGTCGGTCCCGGTCGTCAGGGGGCCAAGCCCGACCCCGACATTCTCGTTGATAGGAAAACTGGCAATCTCGGCTATATTACCGACTGTCCCGGCTTTATCGGCCACGACCTCGCCGGTAGCCTGCCCCGCCTGGCCGTTAAACTGGGTGCTGCCGTCAATCGTGATGGCCCGGACCAGGCGGTAGGTCACACCGTTGCGGGTATAAATGACCGTCCCGGCCCCAAAACTCTTGGCGCTAAAGCTGCGATTGTAAAAAACCACCGGGCCCCTGGCCGGTTGGTCGGGCACCTTGCGGATGCCGGTCGTGGGAGCCTCACCCGACTTTTTTATTTCGCCGGTATTGACCATCTCCACCGGCAAAGTCGCCGGGGGTGGGGGAGTGGCCGTCGCGGTCGCGGCGGGAGTGCCGGGTGTAGTCGAAGCGCCGGTTGCACCTGTTGGGACTGTCGCGGCCTGTGTCCCGGCAGGGGCAGGCGAGGTCGCGGCGCTCCCGGCCACCAGTTCCAAGCGGATAGTGTTGGTCTGGACTTCGGTTTTGAGCGGTACGGTCAGGTTTTGGACTGAGGGTCCGATAGTCATTATCCCGCCCGGCCTAACCAGCAGCAGGAACAGCACGACTACCAGCAAAAGGGCAAAAAGGACCGCCAGGGCCAGCGTCAGGGTGCGACGACGGTCCTCGGTTAAAACCAGGATTCCACCTTTGGGGGCGACCGCCGGACCTGCCACAGCCCCGGCTACCGGGCGCAATTTGGTCCGGACCGGTTGGGCGGGACGCTTCCGGGTAAAAAACCGGCCTGAAGCAGCCACCACCTCGTCTGCGGGGTCGGCATCAGGGTCGGGCACTTCCTCGATGTCGTAATCCTCCGGTAAATCGTCCTCTGACAGGCCATCATCCAACTGGTTGGCATCCAAATCCCCAGGTCCGGACCGGGCCGGGCGGCGGTTGGCGAAAAAAGGGCCGACCGGTGGGCGGGGAGCCACCTGGGTCTGCCTGGCCCGGAAAAGTCCGGCGGCAGTATCTTCCTCAATAAGTTCGTCCAAGAAGCCGGGAATAGGTTCGGAGCTTTCAGGCGCTTTCGCTTTAGCGGCTTCCGGCTTAGGGACCGGGGTTGTCCCGCTGAGTTTGCCGGTATCCGGGACAGCAAAGAAACCGTTGCGGGTCCGGTCCTCGGTGGTAGAACTTACCGGGGCCGCCGCGCTACCGGCCAGGTTAAAGCCCGGTTGCGGGATTGGCTGGCGGGTTGGCCCGACCGCCGGGTTATTCGAAATTACCGGGCGCGTCGGCTGGTTACCGGCAGGGTTTTGTGGCGTAACGGTCGGCCTGGACGGCGTATTAACCTGGGAAAGGGGTGGGTTAGGCCGGGGGAAATTCTGGTCGGGCGATACACCCACGAAGCCGTCCGCCACACTGCTATAATCGGGCCGGACGACGGTACCCTGCCCGGAGGTTGGACCGGCAACAGGCGCGGGCGCTACCGGTTTTTCGATGGCAAATCCAAGCAAATTCGCCAGGGCCCGGATGGTCTTGTTACCCCCGGCAATGGTGAGATGAATATTTTCGGCGCGGACGGTGTTACGGAGAGCCGTAAAACTGTTGAGGTCTTGCAGGGCATGGGTATCGGAGGGCAGGACTAACAAAACTTCCTGGGAGTTGTAGTTTTTCAGCCGGGCAATAATCCCGTCTAAAGACTCGTCCGGTTCAACTGCCAGTCGTACAGCCATGGCCTGCTCCTTTTGCCTTGCCCGCCGGTCAACCCGGCCCCCTCAACACTCACTGGATTAAAGCAGAAATGGTGAACCGGCAGGTTCTGCGGTGTGCTGCCCCAGAAACCTGCCCGTTAAGATAATAAGGTTTACCTGGACCCGTTGCTAAGTTGACCCTTGACCAGTTCGGGCGCGAGAGCCAGCGCCCCGGCCAGTTTCGCCGCGTTCTTGCCGCCGCCTTCGGCCCGGTCGGGCCGCCCGCCGCCCTTGCCTTCGAGGAAATTCGCCATTGGGCTGAGCAGGTTACCGGCCTTGACCCCCTTCGCCACCACGTCCGGGGTAACCATCACCAGCAAACGCGGCGCGCCATCAATGACCGCGCCGAGGGCCAGCACACCCGACTTAAGGTTATCACGCAGGTTGTCGCCCACACCGCGCAGGATGTCCACCGTATCGGCCTTGACCTCGGTCGCCAGCACTTTGATGCCTTCGACCTCCTGGGCCTTGCCCACCAGGCTACCGGATTCGGCCTGGGCCTGTTTCTGGCGCAGTTGGGTCAGTTCGCGTTCGAGGTCGCGGACCCGCTGGCGGGCGTTGGCGGCTTCCTCGGCCAGTTGTTCGGGGCGCGTCTGGAGGGCTGAAGCGGTCTGGTTGACCAGTCGCAGACGGTCCTGCACGTACTTCTCGGCACCGCGACCCGTGACGGCCTCCACCCGGCGCACCCCGCTGCTGACGCTGCCTTCGTTCGTAATGACCATCAGACCAATCTGGCCGCTCCGCCGCAGGTGAGTGCCGCCGCAAAGCTCGGTCGAATAGTCCCCGATGCTGATAACGCGGACCCGGTCGCCGTATTTCTCACCGAACATCATGACCGCGCCGCTCTTTTTGGCGTCATCGAGGGCCATTTCGCGGATTGTCACCGGCAGGTCGTCGCGGATTTTGGCGTTGACAATCTGCTGGATGCGCTGCAACTGTTCCTCGGTAATCGGTTCGTGATAGGTGAAGTCGAAGCGGAGGCGGTCGGGCGCGACCAGCGACCCGGCTTGGCCGACTTCGTCACCCAGCACGTCTTTGAGCGCACGGTGCAGGATGTGTGTGCCGGTATGGTTGCGGGCAGTATCCAGGCGGCGGCTCTCCTCGACCACGGCCTCGGCGGTATCCCCGGTGGTGATAAACCCATCGGCTACCCGGCCCTGGTGGACAATCAGGTCGCCAAACGGCTTGTAGGTATTTTCGACCGTAAAAGTACCGGCCTCGGTCTTGATGTAACCGGTATCGCTTACCTGCCCGCCGCTCTCGACATAGAAAGGCGTTTCGGCCAGGACCACCTCGGCGTCCTCACCGGCCTCGGCGGAAGTGACCCGCCTGCCCTTTACAAAGACACCAAGCACCGGGGTATCAAAGACGGTCCCCTCGTAGCCCCGGAAAGGCGTGCTGGTGACGCCCAGGGCCTTGTAATCGTCCAGGTTCTGCCGTTCAATTTTGAAGCGGTCAGTCCGGCTAATATTACGGTGGCGTTCCATGGCGGCCCGGTAGCCTTCCAGGTCCACCGTGTAGCCCCGTTCAGCGGCCAGTTCGACAATCAGGTCAATCGGGAAGCCGTGCGAAGTTACCAGGTCGAAAGCATCCTCGCCCTCAATCCGCTTTTGCTCGTTCGCCACCTCGTCGAGGTCTTCCTCAATCGGGGCCACGTTGGTCTGCTCGGCGGTCGGAGCCAGCGGGTTAACGCTCATCAGGACTTCCAGGCGGTTGAGGCCGGTCTGCAAGGTACGGCCAAAGCTTTCTTCTTCCATCTCGACAACGCGAAAGATATGGTCGCGGCGTTGCAAGAGTTCGGGATAATTCTCGCCCATCTGGTCAAAAACCACCTGGGCGGTCTGGCGCAGAAACGGTTTTTCCATGCCGAGCAAGCGGCCATGCCGGATGGCCCGCCTCAAAATCCGGCGCAGCACGTAGGAGCGGCCTTCGGTACCGGGCAAGACCCCATCGGCAATCAGGAAGGTAACGGCGCGGCTGTGATCGCCAATAACCCGCAGCGAGTAATCAGTTTTGGCGTTCTGGCCGTAAATTTTGCCGGTGACTTCCGCCGCCCGCTGGATAATCGGCTGGAAAATGTCGGTGTGGTGGACCGAATCTTTGCCCTGTAAAATCATGGTGAGGCGCTCGAAGCCCATGCCGGTATCAATATTGGGCCGGGCCAGCGGTTCGTCGCGCCCTCCCGGCAGGCGGTTGTACTGCATAAAGACCAGGTTCCACACTTCCAGGTAACGCGGGGAAATACCCACCTTCGCGTTCGGGTCGGGGTCAAATTCAGGACCAAGGTCATAATAAATTTCGCTGTCGGGACCACATGGACCGGTCTCGGCAGCAATCCACCAGTTGTCTTCCAGGCGGACGATGCGGCTGTCCGGTACACCGATTTTCTTGGTCCAGATTTGATAAGCTTCGTCGTCATTTGGGAAGATGCTCGGATAGAGGCGTTTTTCATCCAGGCCATAGCGCTGAGTCAAAATTTCCCAGGCGAAAGTAATCGCGCCTTCTTTGAAGTAATCGCCGACCGAGAAATTGCCCAGCATCTCGAAAAAGGTCAGGTGGCTCAGGTCGCCCACTTCATCAATATCGACCGTCCGAAAACACTTCTGGACGGTGGTCAGGCGGTTGCGCGGCGGTTTTTGCAATCCCAGGAAAAAGGGGATCATTTGTTGCATACCCGCGGTAGTTAACAGGACAGTTTTATCCTCGGCAGGGGGCACCAGCGAAGATGAAGGAAGTTGAAGGTGATTTTGTTCGACAAAGTAATTTATAAAAGTTTGCCGAATTTCTCGACTGCGCATATAAAGTAAAATCCTCTCATAGGTAGTTCGCCAGATGCTACCGTGAATATTATTTTTTACACCTCTATTTTAACATATCTGGCCTTCAGGTTCTATTGACCACACCCCCCAACTGAATTATTATGGGTGGGTATTGTCCAACCTTGATTCAGGAAGTTAATAAATTAATGAGTGAACAACCCGATACCAATCCCCAATTCCCGGCCCCAGTTGAAACCAGCCAGCCGGAATTTCTTCCGCTGGCCCCCACGCCCACCCCTGCTGCCCCAATGCTAACCCGGCCTGTCACCAGGATTAAACCGGACCGCCTGGGAATGTTCCTGGGCGTTTTTCGCTGGGTCTTTTTTCTCTTGATGGCTTTTATTGCGGGAATTTTCTTTACCATTTTTATGCAGACACGCACTCTCGAAGGGACACCCCTGGAAATCGTCCAGAAACCAATTCTCGATTGGAGTGGTATACCCGCCGACGCCCATAAACAGTGGCTGGCCTTGCAACAGGCCTTTACCCTGGTGGACCAGAACTTTTACGAGCAGGACAAAATCAGTCACAAGGACATGATTTACGCCGCGGCGGAAGCGGCGGTTGCCTCGCTTGGAGACCGCTTTACCGCCTTTAACCGCCCCCAGGTCGCCCAGGCCAACGACGACCATATCACCGGTAAGTTTGTCGGGCTGGGGGTCACTCCTGAAATCAAAGAGGGCAAATACGTGGTCAAACGGGTCATTCCGAACAGCCCGATTGAAAAAGCCGGGATTAAAGAAGGGGATGTGCTGGTCGCCATCAACGGTACCCGCCTGCCGACGCCCATCACCGACCCTGTGGCAGTCTCGACCCAGTTGCGCGGCGAGGTCAATACCAAAGTCAAGGTTACCTTCGCCCGCCCCTCCGACAATAACAAAGAAACCGAGTACGAACTGACCCGCCAGGAACTTATCGCCCCCTCGGTGGACACCCAGATGCTCGACAACAACATCGGTTATATTGATATGCGGCAGGTCTTTGGCAGCAATACCATGAATGAGTTCGACCAGAAGGTCGGTGCGCTCGTCAAGAATAACAATCCTGCCGGGTTTATCCTGGACCTGCGCGGCAACGGGGGCGGGTTGACCGATACGGCCCGGCAACTACTCGGTCGCTTCCTCGATGGCGGCGTGGCCTATTACGACGACATCCCGACCCAGAACGTCCATATGCGACCTGAAGACGTGCTTACCAACCCGGACCTGAAGATTTACGATAAACCGCTGGTGGTGTTGACCGATGGCGGGACGGCCAGCGCCAGCGAAATCACAGTGGGGGCCCTCCACGACCGCAAACGGGCGACCATCATCGGGGAAAAAACCTATGGCAAGGGGGTAGCCCAGTACGTCATAGACCTGCTGGATAAATCGGCATTGCGGGTAACTTTCGAAAGCTGGTACACTCCCAACAAGACCAACATGACCGAGAGCAAAGGTATTACACCCGACATCGTGGTGACCCCGACCGACCAGCAAAAACAACTCGGCCAGGACCCCCAACTCGACCGGGCCATCCAGTATTTAACCACCAACAGCTAGGTTTTCAGGTAATTAAAAAGCGGGTGACTCAGTAGCATGGATCACCCGCTTTTGTTTAAGCGATTACTTGGTAATGTCGCGTTGGCGGAAGCGGTAAATTGCTACCCCGATAAAAATGATACTCAAGACCACCATCACGATTTGCGGGGTCCATTTCAACCCCTCAATCAGCGGTTGGCCGTACTGTTTGAAGACCGAAAGATCCACCACGGCCTGCGGCAGTTTCAGGGTATCGCCCAGCGTATTTACCAGGTAGCTGAGAATGACCAGCCCTCCGGTGACTCCGACGGCCCAACCCGGCCCAAATGCGGCCAGCACAAAACCTACCGCTTCGATAATCACACAGATTATCCAGAGCCCGAAGTAGGCCGCCAGCGTATTGCCGAAACTTACCGGGACATTGAAAGCCCAGGTGCTAAGCCCGAATATCACATAGACCAACCCTACCATCAAAGCCGAGGATGCAAGCGCTACCCCGAAATTGGTCAGCAGAAACCGCCAGCGTGGTTGAGGCGTGCTAAGCACCAGTTCCAACCGGCCTGAGTTTTCTTCCGAAGTCCAGCCTGAGACCTGGACTACCGCGTAAGCCGCTACCAGCAGCACCGTAAACAGGAAGATAAACAGGCTCAGTATATTTTCGTTGTTGGTCAGGTTCAAAAAGCCCAACTGCTTGAAAAAGTCTACGCTATTCAACAGGTCAACCATCGAGCTTTTGAGGTCATCGAAAACCGAGAGAATAAGCAAGCTATAAGCCGACAGGCTCAAACCCCAGATTATCACCCCCGGTAAAGCGTTCCTTAAGCCAAAGGTGAAATTGTTCCTTAACCAGAATTCTTTCGGCTCCGCCACCAACCGGACTTTCCGGCTTGTAACCGATTCGCTCCGTTTAAAAACCCGCAATTCGAAATAGCCGTTATGGTCACGCTGCCGGTACATCCATAGTCCTATCGCTACCAGGACAACCATAAACAGGACCTGGACGATTATACCGACCCAGTTGGTACCGACGCTGCGAGCCAAAGGCTGGCTCAGGCTGGCGTAGTAAGCCGGGTTAATGTACTGGGTCCATTTCAACGATTCCACGTTGACGACCAGGTTATTGAGCAGGAAAGTCCCGGCCAAAATTCCCCCGGTCCAGCCTGCCGCCGCTTTGCGGGTGGTTAGCTGGCCGATCAGCAGCGCAAACCCACAAATAACCAGCCCACCTAATCCCCAGTTGATGTGAGCCATCAGGGCGCCCACCGGGTCAAGTTCGACCTTGGCCGCAGCGGCCCCGCCCAGGATACCCAGGAAGCTTAGCCCTACAATCCCCGCCATCGCGAGCATCAGGGCGGCCCATTTCTGCAAAAAAACCGACGTGCGGGTATGCGGCGTACTCAGGAGCAAATCAAGGCTGCCGCGTTCTTCTTCACCCCGGATAATCATGCTCCCGGCCAGCAGGGCCCAGATACCGAGGATAATCGGCATCCCGCTGCCTATTTTGGTCGTGATAAAACCGCCAAAGGTATCGAGGTCATAAACCTTGCCGGTCAGGATAGAAAACGAGTCTACGGTCTTCTTATAGTCCGCGATAATCTGGTCCCGGTTGGGGCCAGCCCCAAACACACTGTTATAAGCCGGGCCGTAGACCAGCATCAACAGGCCAATCCCGCCACCCCAGATAAGGATCTGCCAGCGGTAATCGCGGAGGGTCTTGAGAAAGATATTCCTTAACATGTGACGGCCTCCTAACTTGCCTTCCCCTCGTTGCGGTAGTAATCCAGGAAGGTTTCTTCCAGGGACGGCTCGCGGCTGATAAAGTCAACCAGCGGGTAATGGGCGGCGGTCTTTACAACATGGTCAAGAGCCTCGGAGCGGACCGTACAGCGCAGAATTTCGCGTCCCTCTTCCGAAGAAGCCTCGACATGGTCAACCCCCGGCAATTTCGCAAAGACTTCCGCCGGGACTTTTTCCGAAAAGATAAGCTCGATATGGTGGTTTTTGAGGTCGGTCAGGTCAACAATGTTACCCACTTTTATCAACTGGCCTTCCCGGATAATGCCGACCCGGTCGCAAATTTTCTCAACCTCACTCATGATGTGAGAGGAGAAAAAGACCGTTGTACCCTCCTGCCGGGCTTCTTCGACCATCTTGTAAAACTCCTGCTGGTTGAGGGGGTCGAGACCGCCCGTCGGTTCGTCAAGGACCAGCAAGCGCGGGTGATGCATCAGGGCCTGGATAATTCCGACCTTTTGTTTATTACCGCGAGAATACTGGCGAAACTTTTTAGTCAAATCGAGTTCCAGGCGTTCGGCCATATTCTTTATACGCGTCCAGTCCACCCCACCCCGTAAATTAGCAAAATATTCGAGGGTTTTAGCCCCGGTCAGGTTGGGATAAAGCGAGAACTCACCGGGCAAATAACCGATATGCTTGCGGATTTCCACGCTATCCTGCTGGCTGTCCAGCCCCAAAAGAGTAACCCGGCCACTGGTCGGTTTTAGCAGGTTTAAGAACATGCGAATAGTAGTGGTCTTTCCGGCACCATTAGGCCCCAGGAAACCAAAAACCTCACCTTCACGCACTTCTAGGTTTAAGTCGGTGACACCACGGGCTTGCCCGTACCGTTTGGTCAAATTCTGGGCCTGAATTGCCAGGCCGGTGGCGGGATTTGGCCGGTTTGCCCCTGCCACCTGCGATACTGTACTCATCTGAGTTGACCTCTTTTGACATTTTATAATTTCGTGACCAGGTGGTCACAAGTCCATTATAACTCATTATGCAAGAGGTTAAAGAGACCAATTTAGCCAGTTTTATAGGACTTTAGTATTAATATGGGTCTAACTTTTGGCAGCCAAAAGGCGGTTTTAGAGTTAAAATAGGCTTGTAAACTATTAATATGGCCCACATCTTGCTAAAGATTGTAGTAATACTACTTACCATGCGTGGGATAACGCTGTCCCATGATTTTACACAGGTATGAATATAAATGGTTCAAATTTTGAAATGAGGAGTCAAATGACTGCGTTTATTGCGGTTGACAGCCAACCCGAACATACTACCCTTGAGCAGCGTGCCCGGCTTGTTGAAAGAATCTTTACGGAAGTTTATCAAAAACTAAAAGCCAAAGCGCACGTTCCAACCGCCACTTATCGGCTGCAATTTAATAAAGATTTTACTTTTAACCAGGCCCGCGAAATTGTGGGCTACCTGGCCCGCCTGGGCATTAGCGACCTTTATGCGTCGCCTTATTTCAAAGCCCGGCCCGGCAGCATGCACGGCTACGATATTGTCAACCATAACGAATTAAATCCTGAAATGGGCACCTTGGAAGATTATGAGGCGATGGTGGCAGAACTCCACCGCCAGGGGATGACCCAGATTCTCGATACCGTACCAAATCACATGGGTATCGGTGACCCCACCAATATTTTCTGGATGGACGTACTCGAAAATGGCCGCTCATCGGTCTACGCCCCATTCTTTGATATTGATTGGAACCCGATAAATACTAAACTGACCAACCAGGTCTTGCTGCCGACCCTCGGCGAACAATACGGCGTAGTCCTAGAAAATAAAGAACTGCAAATTACCTTTACCCCTGCCGAAGGTAAATTTACTCTGCACTATTACGACAGTATTTTTCCAATCAATCCCCGCTCCTACGACCTGATTCTTGACCTCGATAAAGAGTTACTTTTTACGGAACTGGGCGAAGAAAACGAACCAACCCTGGAATACCAGAGTATCCTGACCGCGATAAATCACCTGCCCTTCCATTCCCAGACGGAGAAAGAAAAAAGCCTGGAACGCAACCGGGAAAAAGAAATCATCAAACGCCGCCTGGCAACTTTGTGCGCCCAGGAGCCCCGTGTTGAGGAATTTATCCAGCGTAACGTGGAAATTTTTAACGGTGAAAAAGGCAGTCCCCGCTCCTTCGACCTGCTCGATAAGCTGCTGGAACGGCAAGCCTACCGGCTGAGCTTCTGGCGAGTCGCCGCCGAAGAAATCAACTACCGGCGCTTTTTCGATGTAAACGAACTGGCGGCGGTACGGATTGACCAGCTTCCAGTCTTCCGGGAAACCCATCGCCTGCTGATGCAACTACTCCGTGAAGGCAAACTTAACGGGCTGCGGATTGACCACGTGGACGGTTTGCGCAACCCCTGGGCCTACTTCCAGAATTTGCAGCAGGCGTATTACCTTGAAATGTGCCGGGCCGAAATAAATGGTTTACCGGCGGACGAATTGGAGGGAATTGACCGGACCGTCCTGGAGAACGCCCTGCTGGAAAAACGCTGGGACGAAATCGAAAAGAACCGCGACCCCCTGCTGACCCGTCCCCTCTTTGTCTCTATCGAAAAAATCCTGGGGCATAACGAGGTCTTGCCCGGCGACTGGTCGGTCTGCGGCACCACCGGCTACGAGTTCACCAATGCCCTCAACAGCCTGTTCGTCGAGCAGACCAACCAGAAGGCTTTTGACGATATTTATTTCAACTTTATCGGCGAAAAAATCAAGTTTGCCGACCTGATTTACGAGACCAAGAAGCAAATCATGCGGCTATCGCTCGCCAGCGAGATTATGGCCCTGACCAATCTTTTGAACAAGATTACCGAGAACGACCGCCGCCACCGCGACTTTACCCTGAACAGCCAGCGCAACGCCATCCGGGAAGTTATTGCCTGTTTCCCGGTCTACCGCACCTATATTACCCCGGCCAATACCGAGGTCGAGAAGCGCGACCAGATTTTTATCGAGAACGCCGTAACACGAGCCAAGCGTCGCAATACCGCGATTGACCCCTCGATTTTCGATTTTATCCGGGACATTTTGCTGCTCAAGGGGCTGGAAAACCTGAGTCCCGAGGAAAAGGTCGCCCGTTTCAACTTTATTATGAAGTTCCAGCAGACCACCGGTCCAGTCATCGCCAAGGGCCTGGAGGATACCGCCTTTTATATCTATAACCGCCTGATTGCCCTGAACGAGGTCGGCGGCGAACCGGACCAGTTCGGCATTTCCCAGGCCAATTTCCACCGCCAGCAGGCCGACCGCCAGCGCAACTGGCCTTTCTCGATTCTGACGACCAGCACCCACGACACCAAACGCAGCGAGGACGTGCGGCTGCGGATTGACGTGCTTTCGGAGATTCCACAGGAATGGCGGCAAGCCCTGGGGCGGTGGACCCGCTTTAACAAGAAGCACAAAAAGACGGTGGAAGGCCAGCTTGCCCCCAGCCGCAACGAGGAATATTTCCTCTATCAAACCCTCCTGGGAGTGTGGCCGTTCGAGGAAAACCTGGGCAAGGCGGCGTTACAGGAACTTACCGGGCGGGTCCAGGAGTATATGCGCAAGGCCATGAACGAGGCCAAGGTCAACAGTAGCTGGGTCAACCCGAACGAACCGTACCAGCAAGCCGTAGCCGAGTTTATCGCCGAAATCCTGACGCCTGGGGAAGGCAACCGCTTCCTGCCCGAATTCATGGCCCTCCAGAAAAAGGTCGCCCATTTTGGAGCGCTCAATTCACTTTCCCAGGCGTTAATTAAAATCACCAGCCCCGGCGTACCCGACTTTTACCAGGGTAACGAATTATGGGACTTCAGCCTGGTAGATCCCGACAACCGCCGCCCGGTGGATTACAAACTGCGACAGCGGCTGTTGACCCAGGTCGAAAAGGTTGAAGATGCTGGCGGAGCCGCCGAACTGCTCGAAAATAAGGCCGATGGCCGGGTCAAGCTTTTCGTGACCAGCCGTGCCCTTAACTTCCGGCGCCAGAACCATAAGCTCTTTTATAAGGGCAACTATAATCCGTTGGAAGTCCAGGGGGTCCGCCCCGAAAGCGTACTGGCCTTCGCCCGTACTTTACAGCAAGAGCAAGCCCTGGTGGTCGCCCCGGTCCATTACACCGGGCTGAGTAAAAATGCCGACCCGGCAGCCCCGGTCACGGGCGCGGCCTGGGCCAATGGCTGGCTGGTAGTGCCGGGCGTGGAGGCCGGGCAGCGCTACCGCAACCTCTTAACCGGTGAAGAACTTTTGGTCAAAGAACAAAATGGCACACTGGGCCTGGCCCTGGATGAAATTCTGGCCGGCTTCCCGGTTGCGTTGTTGGAAAAACTTAGCTAGATTCGCAGCACATTTTTAGCCTTCTAACCACCTTGAAAGGGTTAGATACAGAAGGAGTTCTTTAGTTATGAACGTTTGGCCGGGGAAACCTTATCCGCTGGGGGCGACCTGGGACGGCCAGGGTGTAAACTTCGCCCTCTTTAGTGAAAACGCGTCCGGCGTGGATTTATGCCTTTTTGAAACGCCGGACAACGAAACCGAGCGGATGCGTATCCGCATGACCGAGCAGACCGATTATGTCTGGCATTGTTATATCCCCGGTATCTTGCCGGGACAGTTGTACGGCTACCGGGTCTATGGCGCGTTCGAGCCTGAGATGGGTCACCGCTTTAACCCGAACAAGTTGCTGCTCGACCCCTACGCGAAAGCGATTAGCGGGCGCATCGAGTGGAGCAACGCCATGTTCGGCTACCCGGTAACCGACGCCGACCCCGACCGGGACCTCTTGATTGACGCGGAGGATAGCGCCTCCGGGATGAATAAGTCGGTGGTGGTAGATACCGCCTTCGATTGGGGCGACGATAAAAAACCAAGCACGCCCCTGCACGACTCGATTATCTACGAATTGCACGTCAAGGGGTTTACCAAACAGCACCCCGATATAGACCCCAAAATGCGCGGCACTTACGCCGGACTCGGCTCGCCACAGGCCATCGAATACCTGAAATCACTGGGCGTGACCACTGTCGAACTGCTGCCGGTCCACCAGTTCGTCAACGACAAGACCCTGGTGGATAAGGGTTTGAGTAACTACTGGGGTTATAACTCGATTGGCTATTTCGCGCCTTACTCTGAATATTCGAGTTCAGGTACCCTGGGCGAGCAGGTCCGCGAGTTCAAGTCGATGGTCAAGGCCATGCACACCGCCGGTATCGAGGTTATTCTCGACGTGGTCTACAACCACACCGCCGAGGGCAACCACTTCGGTCCAACCCTATCCTTCAAGGGGATTGACAATGTCTCCTACTACCGTCTGGTAAACAACGACCCGCGCTATTACATGGACTACACCGGCACCGGCAACACCCTCAACATGCTACACCCGCGTTCGTTGCAACTGGTGATGGACAGCCTGCGCTACTGGATAACCGAGATGCACGTGGACGGGTTCCGCTTCGACCTGGCCGCAACCCTGGCGCGGGGCTTGCACGAGGTCGGGCGGCTATCCAGTTTCCTAGACATAATCCATCAAGACCCAATTATTTCGCAGGTCAAACTTATCGCCGAACCGTGGGACATCGGGGAAGGCGGCTACCAGGTCGGTAACTTCCCGGTTTTATGGGCTGAATGGAACGGGAAATACCGCGATACCGTCCGCCGCTTCTGGAAAGGGGACGAAAGCCAGGTAGCGGAGTTAGCCTACCGGCTTAGCGGGTCGAGCGACCTCTACCAGCACAACGGGCGGCGTCCTTCCGCCAGCATCAACTTTATAACCGCGCACGACGGTTTCACCCTGAACGACCTGGTCAGCTATAACGAGAAACACAACAAGGCCAACGGCGAAAACAACATGGATGGCGAAAGCCACAATAATAGCTGGAACTGCGGCGTGGAAGGACCGACCGACAACCCCCAAATTTGCGAACTGCGCGAACGGCAGAAACGCAATTTCCTGGCGACCCTCTTTTTCAGCCAGGGCGTGCCAATGATTTGCGGCGGGGACGAGTATGGCCGCACCCAGGGAGGCAACAACAATGCCTACTGCCAGGATAACGAGATAAGCTGGTTTAACTGGACCTGGGCGGAAAACGAAAGGGCCCTGTGCAAATTTACCCGCAAACTGATTTCCATCCGGCGGGATTTCCCGGTGCTGCGCCGCCGCAAATTCTTCCAGGGCCGCCGGATTCGCGGTACTGACATCCAGGATATTCGCTGGGTCCGGCCCGATGGTGAAGATATGACCGAGGAGGAATGGAATACCTCGTTCGTGCGGGTACTGGGGATGTTGCTCAACGGGCAGGTGATGGACGAATATAACGAAAAAGGGGAGCGGATTAAAGACGATGTGCTGTTGCTCCTGTGCAACGGCTACTGGGACCACCAGCCTTTCAAAATGCCTGGCCGGAAAGGGGAACCGGACTGGGAAGTTTTAGTAGATACCTCCAACCCGGAGGAGTCGCCCAACCCGACCCTGGCCTGTGGGGCCATCTTTGACCTGCAACCGCGTTCGTTTGTCCTGCTGCGCCAGCCCCTGCGAAACGACGAATAAAAGTGTGGATGCATTACGGTGTAATGCAATTGGGTTTTATGCGAAAAAACGCCTGGAAGGAATCTTTTACCAATGAACTGGCAGTTACCGATTGGAGCCACCCCGGACGCGACCGGCGTCAATTTCCGGGTATGGGCAAGCGACGTACAAAAGGTTGATGTAGTAATCATGGGGGTAGAACGCCGCGAGCTTGCCAGCTACCCCCTCACCCGCAACGAGGAAGGCTATTTTAGCGGTCACGTGGACGACCTGACCGCCGGGGCTAAATATATGTACCGGCTCGATGGCGAAAAACTGCGGGGCGACCCGGCCAGTCGCTACCAGCCCGAAGGGGTCCACGGACCCAGCCAGGTGGTAGACCCGGCTTTCCGGTGGCAAAACTCGGCCAACTGGAAAGGGCTACCCCTCAACGAAACCATCATTTATGAGGTTCATATCGGGACGGCCACCCCGCAGGGCACCTTTGAAGCCTTTATCGAAAAGTTGCCCTACCTGCAAGAGTTAGGGGTCAATACCATTGAAATTATGCCGGTCGGTGATTTTCCCGGCGACCGCAACTGGGGCTACGATGGCGTCTGCCTGTTCGCCCCGGCGCGGGCTTACGGCGGTCCGGAGGGGCTCAAACGGCTGGTGGATGCCGCCCACGGTTACGGGCTGGCAGTGGTCCAGGACGTGGTCTATAACCACCTGGGGCCGGATGGGAACTACCTGCGCGACTTCAGCCGCCACTATTTCACCCACGATAAAAAGACCCCCTGGGGTGACGCCCTTGACTATGCCAACCGGGCGGTCCGCGACTTTTTTATCAACAACGCCCTTTACTGGACCCACGAATACCAGGTGGACGGCCTGCGCCTGGACGCAACCCACGCCATCCTGGACGATACAAAACCCCATATCCTGGCCGAAATCCCTAACCGCGTCCACGCCAGTCTAGCTGCCGGGCGTTACTTTAATTTCTTTGCCGAGGACGAACGCAATAACGACTGGCTGCTCCAACCCGCCGCCGAAGGCGGAGCCGGGTTGGACGCGGTCTGGGCTGACGACTTCCATCACGAGGTCCGTTCAGCCCTGGCCGGGGACAACGAGGGTTATTACGCCGACTTTACTGGCAGCGCCGGGGATTTGGCCGAAACGCTGGCGAAAGGCTGGTTCTATACCGGACAGCCTTCCCGGTTTTCGGGCAAACCGCGAGGCAGCGACGCCAGCCGTTTCGACCCGCCCCATTTCGTTTACTGTATCCAGAACCACGACCAGATTGGCAACCGCGCCATCGGCGACCGCCTGAACGACACCATCGGCCTCGACGCCTACCGGGCTGCTTCCGCCCTGCTCCTGCTCAGCCCCTATACGCCGCTCCTGTTCCAGGGGCAGGAATATGCCGCCAGCACCCCCTTCCTCTTTTTCACCGACTTCAACGAAGACCTGGGCAAGCTGGTCACGAAGGGCCGCCGCGAGGAATTTTCATATCTCTCCGGGTTCAGTGGCGATACTGTGCCCGACCCCCAGGCCGGCAGCACTTTTGAAAAATCGAAGCTCGACTGGGCCGAGCCGGAAAAACCGGGCCACCGCGAAACCCTGGCCCTTTACCGCGATTTGCTCAAACTGCGCAGCACCTTGCCACCCTTGCGGGAACCCCGCCGGGCTAATTTCAGGGCAGTCCAAATCGAGGAAGATGCGCTGGCTTTCCGGTTTTACAGCCCTGACGGCCAGGCCGATTTGCTGGTAGTGGTCAACCTGAGAGGTGGCCTGGATTTCAGGTTAGGCGAACAGGAAATAAACCAACTCCCGGCAGGATGGGGCTGGCAGGCCCTGCTGACCACGGATGACCCGGCCTACGGGGGCGACCAACTGCTGGGAGATGTCCAGGCCATGGTCGAAGCGGGCCATATCCAGGCGAGTTCGCCGGTAACCTATGCCTTTCAGAGTCAAAAAAGTAGTTTGTAAGGGTGAACTATTAGAAATCTTAAACATGTTCATAGGATACTCTAATCACCTCATCCCTCTATATGAGTTATAATTATCACAATCCGTTATCGATGCTTTTTGCCTCGACTAATGCGATTTGGTATAGTTAGTGAAAGAGTTTTAGGGAAACAACTAAAAAATCTTTTGGCTCGATAAGCCGATTATTTTTTGAATTACTAGAGAGGGAGTAGACCAATGTCGGTTGAAAAACTTGATAAAACTACAGAAGCTTCGGCTGGGAATGGCAAAAAGGCCCCCAAAAACCCTGCGGGGTTGGAAGGTGTTGTTGCCCTTGAATCTTCTATTAGCTCCATTATTGGAACCCAGCTTACCTATCGCGGTTACACTATTGATGACCTGGCTTCCAACGCCCAGTACGAAGAAGTCATCTATTTACTGTGGTTTGGCAAGTTACCCAATCGGGCCGAATTGGATGACTTCAATGCCAAGTTACGGGCAAGCTTCGAAATTCCGCAGCCGGTAATTGACCTTATCAAAACTGCTCCCAAAGAAGTCCACCCGATGGATGTTATTCGGACAGCCGTTTCGATGCTGGCTTTCTACGACCCGGATACCAAAGATATGTCCTATGATGCCAATGTCCGCAAATCTATCCGGCTCGTGGCCCAGATTGCGACGATTGTAGGGGCAATCGGGCGGGTCAGGGAAGGGTCCGAGCCGGTAGCACCCCATCCCGAAATGGACATGGCCTCTAACTTCGCTTATATGCTCAGCGGCCACGACCCTGACGATGTGACAATAAAGGCTATCAACGTAGCCCTGATTCTTCACGCCGACCACGAACTGAATGCCTCGACCTTCTCGGCCCGCGGCACCGTTTCGACTCTTTCCGACGTCCATAGCGGCGTGGTCAGTGCGATTGGCACCCTCAAAGGGCCTTTGCACGGTGGGGCCAACGAAGCCGTTATGCGAATGCTGCTCAAAATCGGCACGATAGACAAGATTGACGAGTTTATCGAAAACGCCCTGGCGAACAAAGAAAAAATCATGGGCTTCGGCCACCGCGTCTACAAGGAAGGCGACCCTCGCGCCAAGTTCTTGCGCGGTATGAGCGAAGCCATCGGCAAGTTAAAAGGCGAGACCCGCTGGTACGAAATGTCGGTCCGCATCGAAAAGATGATGGCCGAAGAAAAGAAGTTGCTCCCGAACGTGGACTTCTTCTCGGCCAGCCTGTACTACAGCCTGGGCATCCCGATTGAACTTTTTACGCCGGTCTTTACGGTCAGCCGCATGTCGGGCTGGCTGGCCCACATCATGGAGCAATTGCAGGACAACCGCCTGATTCGCCCGCGCGCCGAGTATGTCGGGCCGGTGGACCAGCATTATGTCCCGATTGACCAGCGCCCCTAGTCAAGGCTAAAATAAAAGCGGCCCTTCGCGGGGCCGCTTTTACGTTTTTATTATTAGTTTAACCTCATGATAAGTTAAGCTACCGGCTTGAGTAAGCCCCTTTCCTGGACTACCCCCACCGCCAGCGTTTTGTAGCCGACCGTATCGAACAGGATGACAATCTTATCCCCCTCGTAGCGCATTACCAACCCCCCACCCCAGGCATTATGCTCCACCCGGCTATTCAAGGGGAAAATTTCGTCCTGCTCGGTGGTTTCGACCGTAATCCCGGCCTTGCAGTTATCACAATTACCGCAGGGTGCTTCGATTTCCTCACCGAAATAGTTGAGCAGGTAGCGGCGGCGGCAGTCGCGCAGTTCGGCATAACCGCGCATCATTTCAATCCGGGAACGGTCGTAGCTATGATGGTTTTCCTGGGCATTGGCCGCCTCCAGTAAGGCCTCAACCGGCGCATCTTGCCGCTCACCCGGTTGAACTTCCCCATTGGGGCTAATTTCGACCAGACCGACCTCCTCCAGGCGGCTCAGGGCTGTCGTCAACTTCGATTGAGATAGCTCGGTTTCTTCCCGTAAATCGTGAAGGGAAACTGCCCCCCGGTGATGCAAAATCGCTGTAGCGACCTGCTGCAAATGGTCAACATCTACCTGGCCGGTGCTGGCGAAAAACCGCCGGATGCCCAGGTCCTCGGGGCGATAGAAAAGGACCGCCTGGGCCGGTTCGCCGTCGCGCCCGCCTCGCCCGATTTCCTGGTAATACGAATCTATCGAGTCACTGACACCGTAATGAAGGACAAAGCGCACGTTGGGTTTATCAATCCCCATCCCGAAGGCTGTCGTCGCCACGATGACCTCGACAACGTCTTCCATAAAATCGGCCTGGACCTGTTCACGTTCGGGGGTCTTCATCCCGGCGTGGTAGGGTAGGGCCCGGATACCCTTATTTTGCAAATCCTGGGCAATTTCTTCGGCCCGCTGGCGAGTGGCCGTATAGACGATACCAGGCTTTTCCAGTTCGGCGATACGTTCCAGGAAAGCGCGTTTCCGGGCGATTTCTTCCTCGTAACGCTCGACTTCCAACCAGATATTAGGACGGTCGAACCCCTGCACGACCAGGCGGGGATTAGTCATGCCTAGCCGGGCAATAATTTCCTCACGCACAGGCGGAGAAGCAGTGGCGGTCAGCGCCAGGATAGTTGGATGACCCAATTCTTCTATAACCGCGCCAAGCCGGAGATAATCGGGCCGGAAATCGTGACCCCACTCGCTGACACAATGGGCTTCGTCCACCACGAAAAGCGATGGCCGGGCCGCTTTTACCTGTTCCAGTACCTCAGGATTACTCAGTTGTTCCGGGGCTAAAAGCAAAAATTCCAGGGTCCCTTCCAGCAAGTTTTCAAAAGTCTCGCGCCGTTCCGATTGCTTCAGGGTGGAGTTCACCAGGGCTACACCACCTACGTCCTGTTCATCCAGGGCCTCGAACTGGTCGCGCTGGAGGGCAATCAAAGGAGAGACCACTACGGTCGGGCCGGGTATCTGGACCCCCGCAATCTGGTAAATGGCCGACTTCCCCGACCCGGTGGGCATTACCACCAGGGTATCGCGACCTTCCAGCACAGCCTGGATAGCCGTTTCCTGGCCGGGCCTCAATTTAGAATATCCAAAGGTCTCACGGGCTACCCGCCGAACTACCCGCACGTCTTTCTTGGCCTGGGTCATTGTTACCACATCCTTACTACTTTTTCATCGGTAAATTCTTTTTCAACTTTGCTATCTGATACCTTTTCTTACTTGCACCAGATGTGCCAGGAATAGCGATTCTAAGCATACAGCCAAAAAATTGATGCCAATATTTTCATTACCCTATTGAACGAGCAACAAAAAGAAGGTCTGAATTTGACTTCAAACCTTCTTTTTAGAAGCTTTATTCCCGGTGTTACGGCAGGACCGAACCTTACGGCTGACCCTAACGTCACACTACAGACCGCGCAGTTTGGTTACAGAGCAGTCCGAGAGATTTTAGACCCCGCCGACTTCCACCCTGGTACAACTGTAGCTGTTCCCGGTCTTGTTATTCGGGACCGGCAACAGGCTGCTGCCGGAACGAGTACCGAGCAGGTGGAGACCTCGCAGGTAAGTGTTACCACCATTTACTGTAAAAGTATTGGTGCTATCAACATTTACCAGCATACCCCAGGGGCTACCACTGGGACCGCTACAACCAGCATCCAGCCAGGAACCGGCAGGAATGTTGACCGCCTGCCCCGGCGTCAGGGTGTAGACACTCGGCCCAAGCGCCTTGTGGTCCACGTAGACCGGTTTAGAACCGGCATTTGTGAAAGCGTCCGCCAGGGTTGCACTGTTACAGGTGCTGGTGGCCGAGGAGAACAGAATGCGAGTACAAGCCCCAACACTACCGGCTTCGCTGTAAGTAGCCACATTGAAGGCAGAACTCGTACCGGACCCTAAACTATTGGGCAAGGCCCCCGAATAGGTATAACCGGAACCGTTCGTATCAATCATTTCATTGACAAAGGTAGCAACCCCGTTCACCGCGATAGCGCTCGTCGGCCCGTAAGGATAGACCCCGCCAACCGTGGTAAAGGCCAGGTAGACCACTCCATTATAGTTGGCATCGGTAGAGCCGCCATTATTGGTCTTGACCGTTACCGTTACAGTGAAAGGCACTGTCGCGGTTACCGGGGTGCTCACCGAAACCGCCAGGGTACCCGTCTGGTTAAAGGGATTGCTTAAAGCCCCGAAACTACCGGCAGTCGCCTTTAATTGATAATTAGTACCGACACTATTAATCGTCAGGGGCGAACCGCTAAAGGACGAGACCCCGCCTGCAATATTCTGGGTGGTAGTGCCGCCCAGGGTTGCGCCAGGAGTGCCGGTGCCGGGAGCAATCGAGAACGTTACGGTACCGTTGTAGCCGGTAACCGTAGCGCCCACCTGGTCAACAACTTTAATAGTAGGCGAAGGACTGATAGAAGTCCCAGCTACCCCGCTACCCGGTTGCGCAACGAAAACGATGGCCGACGGACCGAAGGTCGCGGCGGAGGCTATGTTGGAGGCACCGGAGGCGTTATAACCGCTCTTGGTAGCCGTCACCTTGTAATAATAAGTCGTGCCAAAGGCTAACCCGGTGGTATCCTGGTAAGAATTGGTGTTGGAGGTACCAACCTGGTTATAAGTCCCGCCGAAGCTGGTAGACCGCAAAATCTGGTACTGGTCAGCCGGGGGACTCGTGGCAGTCCAACTCAAATTTATCTGGTTCTGACCCGCTCCCGTCGCTACCAGGTTAGTAGGCGCGGGCAAATTGGTTATCGAGGTAGCGTAAGCGTACTTGGTCGTTACACTATAATCACCCGATGTAAAATAGAACGAACTGGCAAGGTGGACTTTGCCTCCCGGACCGTTGCCGTCTATTGCCACGGCCATATCCTGATAGGCCGGGGAAGGAATTGCCTGTTCGTTGGCCGAGAAGGTAATACCGCCATCGGTGGAGTATTTAACGTTGGTACCAATAATCGGGTTAGGGTCACTGGGAGAAGAAGCTCCGTCCCCCTGGACTGCCCAGACCCGACCGTCAAGGCTGGTACCGACGGCAATGCTGGTATTATAGACTTTACCAAAGAGATTAGACTGAATCTGATGCCATTTTTCAGAACCACCCGCCCCGGCATCCCGTTTGAAAAGGTCATACTGGCGGTTGTTGTTAATAGCGACATAAACCGTGCCGTCCGCGGCGCAGGCTACATCTTTGCCCTGGCGGCCTTTTTTAAGGGACCAACCGCTGGGGGTAATATCGGTCTTAACAAAACCTGCCGAGTTCACATTACTGTAAGCATAAACATGTGACGGGGAATCGGAAGAGGTACCATAAGGGAAATAAGAAATAACGTGTATATTGCTACTGTTGTCAATACACATCTGGGTGTCTTCTTCGCTCCTGGCCCCAACCGGCTGGTTGTCTAAAATCTGAGAACTTATCAGACCAAAATTGCTGTTAAATTTAAACAGCATGAGTGAAACAGGGCTGGTAACACCATAACCGGCCACATAAATATTACCGCTTGCATCAACCCCGATAGAGGGCTGGGCAATCTGGTAACCGGTTATATCTATAAGCCGCTTTACAACACCGAGCGTCTTATTGCCAACCCCATCATAGGTGTTTGGAATTATACGGACATAAGTTTCGTAGCTGCGACCGCTACCGGAGGTAATCGAGTTCCAGGCGACATAGCCGGTCCCATCCACCGGCGAAAAAGCCAGCCACGGATATTTATCACCGTTAGTGTCACCGTTACCAATATTGACAGAGTCGGCATAGCTGGAACCATTATTCAAAACGGTCAGGCCCAGCCAATCACTTTTTACACCAACCAAAAAAGCGAGTCCATCTTTACGGATGCGGACGTTGGCATCGTAGTAAAGACGGCTCTGGGCAGCGGTAACCGGCGTGGAGAAGATTGGGGCGCCTGAAGTAGTTCCAACCGAAAGACCAATTGCAAAAATGGTTAAAAAAAGACCTAGTACACTTGCAAGTGGTAATTTTCGACGCAGGCTGGAACGACGCAGGCGAAGAATTTGTACCATAAGATAAAACTTCCTCCTGGAGTAGAAACAGGTGTGGGTAAATTATTAAAAGAGCGCACAAAAGAACTGCACTAGTAATAATGCATTGAAGGGTGTCCCTTAGTTACTCGTAGTTACTTGTTAAATACTTTTGAGCATCCCGGGTACAGTTGAAATGATTATAGCATAAGTTTTTGAACATGAAAGTAGTAAAGAGATTTACGCTTAGCTAAATATGTTTATGATATAAAGCATTTCTTGTCTATAAGCCGCTATTTAAAGTCTTTTAGCAATCGAATAGTTCTGTAGATGCTAAACATCTTGCGATGCTTGTGGCAGGTGGGGGTACAATCCCGACCCCAATAATGGCCGAAAAAGCCCCTTTGTACCACGACACTAACCGGACGCCTGTTAAACTTATGCAAATTTGGATGTGCTTAAACTGAACGGGCAACCGCTTTGCTCTCAGGAAAACCTTGCAAAACTTTTACAATAGCAGCCTCTAACCGCCACTATCTTGGAGCCGGGACCAGCGCCCCTGGACCATTTTGCAACTGATTCCCCTTTATGATAAAGTACCGGAGATGAAACTCAGACCGGCTTTCAAATTTAATCGGACCAGTCCGGCTTCTCTCAATCAGACTGCTAATGAAAATACTTCGTCGGCCTGGTGGGCGATTCCCTGGATTCCCATTCTACTCATAACCGGCCTCCTGGTCGGTCTGATTGTATTTCTCTCTCTACCCACCCGCCCCATCACTATCACCGCCGAGAGCAGCCCGGACCGGGATGGCAACTTGCTTTTCTCCGGTGTCGAAACCCACCCTGACGGCTACAAGTTTTCCTGGGCGACCGCCGAGTCTTCCCTGCTTTTTCCAGACGCGCCTCGCTACGCCCCTTTACGCCTGACCTTACGGTTGAACCTGCAACGGCCCGCCGGACAGCCGCCCGCCGAAATCAGGGTTATCGAACGCCCGGCAACCCCAACCGAAGATGGTACATCGGTCGAAGACCAGGGCCTGGAAAGACAGGTCGCGCTAATAAAATTCGACCCGGCCAAACAGGGTCCGCAAGATTATGTCGTGGATTTACCGCCGCGTGAGCATGGCGATGGAGTTCTCGTTACCTTTGCCACCAATACCTTCCAGGTACCGGGCGACCGCCGCGACCTGGCTTTCATGTTTTTGCAAGCCAATCTTTCGATGCAACCGACCCACCTCCGCTATTTAATCTGGCCGCACTTTTATTTACCGGCGGCGGCCCTATTTCTGGCGGCGGTGATAGCCTGGTGCTGGCGAACAAACCTGGGCTGGATAACGACCACTATTATTAACGGACAACTTGCCTACGGGTTGCTCATGTCAGCGCAATCTACCTGGCGAATTTCGTGGCTGATGTTACTAATCGCCCTCGCGCTCTGGGGCACCTTTTTCTGGGGCAGTTGGCGCAAACGAACCGGGGAAGGTCAGATTCCGATTTTACCGCTTTTGGTGGCGGTGGCCCTGGTGGTGGGCCTTTTCCTCCTGACCAACGATAACCTGGAAGGCGATACGGTCTACTATATCAATTGGAGCCATTCGATTCACCAGTACGGCATCTGGGATATTTATGCCCACGACGCCTCGCTCAACTATTTGCCGTTGATTGTCTACCTGCTCTGGTTTTATAACCTGCTGGCCTACCCGCTCGGTTTCCAGGACAGCATCCTGGCCTGGCGCATCTTTGCCTCGATTCTGTTTTTAGGGATGGTCTTTTTAATCTACCTGATTGGCCGCACCAACCATCCCACCACGCCTGCCACAGCGCCGGGAAAGAGCAAAGGCAGTCTCAGCCTGGCGGCGGTAGTCGCCCTGGTAGGTTTTAATCTCTCCATCTTTTATAACCCGACCGTGTGGGGCCAGTCGGACATCATCGTTTCGTTAATGCTGGCGCTCTGTTTTTACCTGCTTTATCGCAAGCAGGTCTACCTGGCCGGGTTCGCCCTGGCTTTCACGGCCATTTCCAAACCCCAGGCCTTGTTCGTACTGCCCCTGGCGATTCTGCTACTGCCCAAACTGGTGGGCTGGCGCAAAGGTATCCTGGGCTTAATACCCGGTTTTGTCGTAGCCCTGGCCCTTTCCCTGATAGCTTTCGGTTTTAACCAGGCGGCGTTCTTGCATTACTGGACCCAGGGACAACTGGCAGGTGAGTACCGCTATGACTTCCCAGCGGCCTACAACCTGAGCTATCTCTTACTCGACCTGAAGGCGGAAGTACCGACCTGGGTGGCCGTCCTCGGTTTTGGCCTGACCGGGCTGGCGATTTTGCTGGTGGCCTGGCGGACCTTTTTTGGCATGACCGGCCTGGCCTATACCACTCTCGGCGCGGCCCTGATGAACAGCGCCTGTTACGTATTTCTCATCAAAATGAAAGAGCGCTACCTCGGCTACGCCCTGCCGTTGCTGGGCCTGGGCACCCTTTACCGCCCGACCCTGCTAAAACCCTTCCTGGCCCTCTCCTGGCTCAACCTGGTTAACCTCTCAATTATCATGTTCCAGAGCGGACGCTCTCGCATCCAGACCCTGCCGGAGAATTTTTATATGTGGGGCAGTATTCTCAGCCAGGTCTGGCTGCGCAAGGCCGTCGCGGTGGCTTTTATCGTAACGGTCGTTTACATGGGCTGGCTTTACTGGCGCGAAACCAAAAAAGCCCCGGCCCCACAGGAAACGCCCGGCGTGGTCCCGGCCCCTACCGGAGGAGAATAGCCGGTGGTGGAAATTTCGTCCGGGAAGAATAGCAGGAATAACCTTTTAGACTTCAAAGGGCTGACCCCACCCCGGTCAAACGATGTCTTGCGGCACTTCCTGGTTTTGCTACTCTATATCGTGGCTGTTATCGCCTTCTCCTGGCCGCTGGCCCTGAACCTTACCGACCATACCTTTGGTACCCTGACCTACGACCGTGACCAGAATTTCTGGACCCTCTGGTGGGTAAAACAGGCCCTGACGAATTATCACGTCACACCTTTTTTCACCAATTTTGTCTACTATCCGACCGGGGTAAACCTCTATCTTTTCCCGACCAACCTGGTCGCGGGGATTATCAGCCTGCCGTTACAGGCCGTCTTCGGGCTGGTCCCGGCCTTCAACCTGCTCTATTTCCTGGGAATTGCCGGGGGAGCCTGGGGGATTTACTGCCTGGCTTTCTACCTGACCCGTGATAATATCGCGGCTTTCATGGCCGGGCTGATTTTCGCTTTCGCCCCCTGGCAGCATACCGCCACCGAGTTCAACCAGCTAAATATCGTGCAGTACCAGTGGATTGCTTTCTTTGCCTACTGGCTGGTGAAATACCTGGACTGGCTTTTTCCGGGTCGGGCGGCCCTGCGGCTGGTCTTGCCCCTGGAGGAAGTTTTTAGAAATAGGGCCAGGTACCAGTGGCGCTACGGCGTCTTGAGCGCGCTATTCCTGCTGCTGATTGCTTTCACCGACCAGTACCACCTCCTTTTTGCGGTCTTTCTGATGGCCTGGTTGAGCGTGGGGCCGCTTTTCAAACTTCTGGTAAAAAAAGACTGGCGCGAGCTTGGGCTAAATATAATAAAACTGGGGCTGGTCGCGGTACCGGTCAGTATCGCTTTTTTCCGGGTGATGGTCGGTTTTGTGAAAGATGCCCGGAGCGGGGCTTTTCTCGAAACCGCCAACAGCCAGATTAAAGGCATGGACTTCCTGAGTCTGCTGGCGCCCTGGGGCGTGGGCGACCAGGGAAAAGTCTTGCAGTTGGAGCGAGGGCGCTTTGCCGACCCCGGCTTCCTCTATTCTGTTGGATGGTGGGCAGTGCTGGGGTTAGCTATTTACGCGGCCTGGAAAATCAGGGGAGCGCGCATCTGGGGTGGGTTAGCCCTGGCGGGAGCGGTCCTGGCCCTCGGCAATACCCTGGTTATCAGCACCTGGGACACAGGATTGCCGCTCTTTGGCCTGCTCATCAGCAAGACACCCCTACTTCAGGTGATGCATTACGCCACTCGCTGGCTACTGCCCGCCACAATTGGGCTGGCGATTGGTTGCGGGTATGGCCTGGCCCTCTTGCGCGAGAGACTGCGCCAACCGGCCCCCGCACCCCAAACCGAAAATGAAACTACCAATCCAATAACCCCACCAAAACGTAGTTGGGGGGCGCCCCGACTGCTGGCGGTCCCGTTGGTTATTGTCCTGAGCGTGTCGGCCTTGCAACCCTACCCGATAGCCTGGAATCTTTGGGCGGTCCCGCCGACCCCACCGGCCTTTACCAAAAATGTCCTGACCGCGCCGGGAGCGGTGCTGGACCTGCCTTTTGACGAGGGCAACCGAGACAAATCGGACAATATGCGCTACCAGACCATTCACGGACGGCCAATAGTTGAGGGTTACCTGGCCCGGCAGGCCCTGATAAATTACGGCGCGACCCCCTTCGCCTACTTTTTCGAGGATTACCCCATCGCCGCCAAAGACGTTATCCAGGTAAAACCCGAAGCGGTCCAGAGCCTGCTGGGTTATTACCATTTCGCCTACATCGTGCTGGATAAAGCGGTCCTGCCCGAACAGCGTCAAAATTATTTCCGCAAGCTTATCGAGCAGGGTATCGGACCCGTAAAGACGTCCTGCACCTACGAAGATGCTTTTAGCCTGGTCTGCCCGGTCACCCCGCCTCCGAACCCGGTCCCCTTCCTGGCCCTTTCGCAGGGCTGGTACGAACCGGAGGCCGAAAACGGCGGACAGCGCTGGCTGCGAGGCCAGGAGGGTTTCGTGGGGGCCTTCGTCCCTGCCGATGGCACTTACAAGCTTAATTTCGAGGGCGCGGCCTACCTGAAAGAGCGTCACCTGACCGTCGAGATTGACGGCCAACCGCAAATCCAGGCGACCATCGCGCCGGGACGGCAAAATTATTCCCTCGAATTGAAATTAAGCGGGGGCAATCATATAATGAGGCTCTACAGCCCGGAGACACCGGACCGGCCCAGCAACAACGGTTCGCCCGCCGATACCCGGACCCTAACACTGTTGTTCAGCCAGCTACAATTAACCGGTTCCAAATAGCAACCCAGGATTTAATGGCTTCCACCGATACCACGACCTACACAACCGATAAACCTCAACCCCTTCCCGGCGAAGCCGTCCTCTGGCGCGAGCGACACTGGGTCTTGCCCCTCTTTGGGCTGTCGGTGGTGGCTTTGCTTGCATGGGGATATGTCATACTGCCCGAAGGTACCCCACTCGCCTGGCTCTGGTGGCCGGTGGCCCTGGCGGCCTCGGTGGGGGCGGGCTGGCTTTTGTGGCGGCAACTTCAGCAGAGTAAACTGGCTGCTACCAAGCTTGAACCCGGCGCAACAAAACTGCCTGGAAATGCCTGGTGGAGATGGTCGAATTGGCGTGAGAAAGTGCCGCTGGGCCTGGTCGCGCTCCTGTTCATAGGGATAGTCGTGAACCTCTTTATCCTGGTCAAATATCCCCAGTTGTTGCGTTACGACTCCTACGAATACAGCCGGATTGCCTACCAGTACAGCCAGCAGGGTTACACGCCCGACGCTATCAGGACGCCCGGTTATACCCTGCTTATCGCCGGGATTTACAAGCTGGCGGGTGGACCCCAGCCGGAACCGGACCGGGTCTTCGGCCCGCCCCTGCCCCCGGCCTACAACATGCATTTCGTCTGGGTCTTCCAGGCCCTGCTTCTCTCGCTCAGCGCTCTATTGGTTTACGGTCTCCTGGCCGAACTGAGCAGCCGCCAACCCCGACTCCGCACCGGCAAACTCTACTGGGGTAAGGGTTTAAGCCTGGTAGGAGCAGCCCTGGTCGCTTTCTGCCCCTTCCTGATTGCCTATACCAGCCTGACCCTGACTGAGGTCGCCTCGGCCTTCTGGCTGACTGCCAGCGTCTATGCCTGGGTTAAATTTTTAAAGAATCCGCGCTGGTTGGTCTACGGCTGGCTGGCCGGGGTGGCCCTTGTCTGGTTGCTCCAGACCCGCCCAACCTTTATTTACCTGCCGGTTATCGCAGTGGTGACGCTGGCGATTTTCGGGCGGGGCCTGGGACGGTTGTGGAGTCCCCTGGCTGTAGTGGCGTCAATGGCGTTGTTCCTGTGGCCGCAGGCGGTCGCCAACTACGAGACCTGGGGCGAACCGAGCCCGGTTATCGCCGCCGACCTTTCGACCTACCAGACGGCGGTAGGGATTTATTACGTGACCTACGGCGGGCTCCCTCGGTATCAGACCATCGTCAGCGCGGCCAGTCCCGCCCCCACCGAAGAACCGGTCTGGGACCGCCTGAGCGGGTACTTGCCTCTGGAAATGGGTCAAAAGGACGGCCAGACCCTCACCAAAGACCAGCGCCTGGCAGCAGTCAAGGTCGAGCGGGACTATTTTAAAAAGTTCTTCGCGGATTACGTCACGGCGAACCCGCTCCAATTTGCCGGGACGGTCGGGCAGCGCTTCTGGTACATGTGGGACCAGCATTATGTCTTCCCCTATTACGACCCGGCTTATTTCGACTATCGCTGGTTCACCGACAACCTCAACCGCCTTTATCTTATTGCCGGGCTAGTCGGCCTGGTAGCGGCAATCTGGCGCTGGGGCTGGCTGGCCCTGCCCCTCTGGTTGAGCATCGGCTACCTGACCGGCGTGAATGCCCTGGTGCGGATTGAATTTCGCTACACCCTACCGGCCTACCCGGTGCTATTGGCTTTTACGGCGCTGGGGTTGTGGGAAATCGGGCGGGCCGTCCGCGGTAAACTCAAAGGCCGGGCGCGGGCCGGGGTGCTGGGTGGGGCGGTTGCGGCCCTGTTACTGGTTGTCGTCCTGTCAGCCGCCATGCCGCTCATCCCGCCAACGAATCCCACCCGCGAGAAAGCGCTCGATGTGATGGCCCAGGCCGACGAGCTAAACAATGTCCACCAGTTCTGGGCCGCCGAGCCGCTCTACAACCAGGCTATAGCGATGGACCCGACCGAGCCGCAACTCTGGAGCGCCAGGGCCAACTATTTCGCCGGGACCGCCAATTACGACAAAGCCCTGCCCGATTACACCAAAGCTATCCAGTTGGACCCCCAGGCCGCCGACCCCTATCGCTGGCGCGGCCAGGCTGAGGAAAAATTAGAGCAGAACGCCGCCGCCAAAGCCGACTTTGAAAAGTTCCTGCAACTGGCCCCGGCCAACCATCCCCGCCGGAACAAAATTGAACTCGAAATCCAGAATTTGAATTCCTAGCGATTTGTATCGAGTACGGCCAGGCACTTGTCATTCCGAGTAGTGCGTCCAATAATAAAGGTCTTAACAAATGGGTAAGGCCCTTGATTTGTCATTCCGAGGGAGGGTGTAGGAATGAACCAATATTAAGAAAGTAAACCCGACCGAGGAATCTCCGCGCCGGTGGCGTAACGCAAGAACGAAGACTTTGCCAGGTCCAACGTGGGTCAGGTCGAAGCCTGATTCTGCCTGAGATATGGGCTAATCCTTGAGTTTACGCTACGGCACGCGCGAGATTCCGTAAGCCGCCGTTCGATTGAGGCAAGTCTTCTTTCTTGAAGCGGCTTACGGAATGACAGGGGAAGGACTTTCTAAAAGGGGAAAAGACCTGGCTAATGGAAAGTGATTTATAACTCGTCCACCACTTAACTTCCTTTCCTGGACACACCACCGAGTCCATCTCGATTCACTACACCGACGACTGTGATATTGTCCAACGGACCGGAGATTCCTCGCTGCGCTCGGAATGACAAGGCAGAGTCTTTAGCCGTACTTGGTAGTCGCATCCAAAAGGCGTCACAAAGACAGGTCTTTACTTTGGATTATTCCGGTTGAGGAGAAGAACGATTAATCCTACCGTTGAGGAAATAGCCCACTACCACGGCGACTAGCAACAAGAAGCAAACCCCATAATAGCCAAGTGAAAAGAGCGGCGTCCGGCCCAGGTAAGAGGTTACCAGGCCGGTTTTCGCGCCCCAATCAACGGCGTAATCGGCCCGGAAATCCAGAATCTGGTCGGTGGTCTGGCCGTTGAGGGAGGCCGGGGAAGTCAAACCGGCTTTGTCCGGCAGATTGTAGGCCGGGTCCGACCAGAGCGGTTGGCCGTTCCCGATGTATTTGTTTACGCCCTTGAAGACCGCCGAAAAGACCCCGATGGCGGTCAGGTTGGTGGCGTCCGGGGAAGTAAGGCGAATGACCAGGGGCGTCGAGGCAGCTAGATTGAGAGGTTGGGGCAATTTGACCGTGTAATAGGTGTCATTCTTGACGGCCAGGCTATCAATGGTCACGCGGGCCAGTTCGGTCCGGGCCGCGTCGCCGGAGAGCAGCGCAAAATTCACTTTCGACAGGTTGTAGCGGTCGTAGGTGGCAAAAGAAAGCTCGATTTTTTCCAGCTTTCCGGCGGGAGCCACGAAAGGCTGCTCTATGGTGGTCTGGGCGGTCAATTGGGCCAGGGCGCGCTCATTGAAAGGCTGGTTGACCTGCCGGACCCCGCTCGCGTTGGTGCTGACTACAAACAGTAGCAGCAAGGCCCCAAAAACCAGGACGAAAGGCAGGACCAGCAACACCGGGTGCAGACCCCGGCTATCGGAAGAAACTTCGGCGGAAGGCGCGCCGGGTAACGGGTTCTCCCGGCCAAATTTTTCCAGCAAGGTGCGGCCAAACCCGCTGTAGAGCAGGAAAAGGCTGACCAGGGCTACTACCTGGATAGCCGTTCCCAGGTTGATAACGGTCGGCCAGGGGAGAGTTTCAATCAGGTAGCTTTTGGCCGAGCCGAGCATCCCGGCCTGTTTATCCAGCGAGAACCAGACCGTGCTAATCTCGACGTTGCGGTTAATCATCCCGATTAAAAAGCAGAGGGTCAGCACCAGGTAGGCCGGGTAAAGGCGGGGCCGCTGCGTTACCATCACGATAACAAACGGCAGCAGCCACATCAAAAAACCTGCCGGGTATGTAGCAATAATAGCGTAAAGAAAGATAATGGCGCTCAGGTAGACGATGAACTCGGAGAAAGAAAAACGGCGGTCACGGGCCGGGGCCAGCAGGAGGTAAGCCACCAGGCCAAAATAAAGGCCCCAGAACAACGCCAGGTAGCCGGGGCCGCTATCAAAGCCGACCGCGCTGAGCAAGTTCGCTTCCCAGCTAAAGAGGACGCTCGTAATAAAAGTCCGGGTAAAGAGGGCCAGCGGTAAAAAGACCATCCCTGCCGGGATAATCCCGGCCAGCAAGAGCAATCCGACTCGCCGCCAGTCTTCCCAGGCCCGGTAACCGGGCCGCTTGGCTAAAAGAAGGGCCGCCGGAATGAGGAAAAAGACCGGGAACAGCTTGAACCCGATACCCACGCTCAGCGCGACCATCGCCAGGTAAGCGTCCCGGCTCAATTTTGAATTATCGGTGGAAGGGGCAGGGGCCAGGGCTTTGGAGGCATAGTAGAGGGCCGCGCAGACCGCCGCCAGCATAAAGGAGTCGTTCTGACCCCAGGCGTAAAAGGCAAAGACCGGCAGCGGGGCCAGCAACCATAATCCCAGGGCCGTGTGCCGCTTGACCCCCTGGAATATCCCGCCCAGGAAAAAAGCGGCGGCCAGGTCGAAGACCAGGTAGGGTACCTTGAGAACGGTTATATTGAGGGCGCTCAACCCGGCGGGGTCGCCGTTGTTAAAGCTATCCAGCGGAAAAAGGCGGAGCAGATTTGCCAGCCAGAGCCAGAAACCGTAGACATAATAAAAGAAGGGCCCGTGACTGACCGGGGAAACAATATCGTTGGGCCGGTTCCAGCCGTTCTCGACCCACATCCTTAGGCCCGAATCGTAGACGTTAAGGTCGCCCCTGGCGACGATGCGCGAGCCCAGGGCCAGGGAAGGCAAATCCCAGACGTGATAGGTCAGCGGCAGTAGAACGAGCCGAATCAAAAGACCCAGCCCGACGATGACAAAGGCCGGGCTAATCCAGCGGGTATACCGGGAAGTGGTGGAAAGGGCCGAGACAGGTTGGTCCGGGCGGGTGACAGGCTTTTTTAGCAAGCAACAGGTCTTTCTAATAAGCTCGACAGGGCGGCATCAGGCCGAAGTTTAGCGAAACCACCCGGCAATGTCAAATATTCTATAGGATTTTTGATGAAAAACCGGAGTTACCATTACTTTTCGCCGGAATGCTGGTGCGAATATTGCTAGAGTCCTTTGAAAGTTTTACAATTCGGGATAACAACCGGCTCGGCATTACAAATTTCGGTACAAACTAAGACTGCCGCATTCTATTGTCTGATGAGGATTAACACCCATGAATAAAAGCCCGGAACTATCCGTAGTGATACCGGCCCTGCACGAAGGTCCCAACCTTGCCATCCTGTTACCTCGTTTGAGGGAAATTGCCCAGGATCTTACCGGCGACTTTGAAATCCTGGTAGTGACTGCAGGGACCGACCAGGAAACCCTGGCGGCGGCCAAAGTTTCGGAGGCCACGGTTATCGAGCAATCCGAACGAGGTTACGGCGGCGCGCTCAAAGCCGGGTTCGAGCTTGCCAGGGGCAAATATATCGTAACGATGGACGCCGATTTGTCCCACCCCCCGGTCTTTGTCAAAGATTTGTGGGAACAGCGGTTTTATGCTGATCTGGTGATTGCCTCGCGCTATGTGCCGGGCGGGAAAGCCTCCATGCCCTTCGGGCGCTTTTTATTGAGCCGCATCCTTAATAGCTTCTTCGCCCGCGGGTTGGGCTTGCCGGTTAAAGACCTGTCGAGCGGCTTCCGGCTCTACGATGCCACCCTGTTAAAAAACCTCGAACTGACCGCCCACGATTTTAATGTCCTTATCGAAATCCTGGTCCGGCTTTACAGCAAGGATAAAAAAATCAAAGAGGTGCCGTTTAACTACGCCCCGCGTATTTTTGGCAGCTCTAACGCTCGCATTTTTGCCTTTGGCATCGAATATATCAAGACTTTTTACACTTTAAGGATACTTCGCCGCAAAATCCAGGCCGGGTTCAGCCACGACTGAAATTATTTTGTAACATCTGATTGAACTATTAAAAGCATAGCCAAAACCAATAGGCCAAAAAATGGTCGAGTTTGGTTTAATTTGCGTTAAATTTCACAGAGTGATATAATTCACTTTAGGGTGACTGGAGTGCTTATTAACCCCACTTTCCCATTACAATTGAAGATTAACTAAAAAAATATATCTCTTCACGGGAGAAGGGCAGCGGCAATGGCGGTTAGAGCAGTTAGCGTCGGGCATTGGTTAAAGGCAACAAGCACCAGTGAGATCCGGGGCGCGGTAATCTATTATTCCTTGGGCGGGCAGGTTCTTGAGGCTACGAAGCTAAACCTGGACGAATTCGATGAATGGCACCGGCAGGCTATCATGACAGTCCGGCTCAATGAGAAGCGCGAACTGGTCTTTGGTGTGCCGGGCTGGAAAAGCGTCTGGATGGGAGCCGGGGAAGAAAAAGCTGTTTACCTGATTATTGACTCGCACAACCGGGCCTTTGCCCTGGAAGTCCTGGCAAAAGCCAGTTACCTCGATGGCCGTCTGACCGAAGGCCACTATTTTGGCGATATGGTTGCGCCCCACCTGATTAACATGCGCTGGGATACTACTTCCGTTTTCGGTCACATCTTTAGTGGCGAAGTAAAAGCCCGCGAGTTTATTTACGGCGATACCCTGGCCGGGCCGGGTCTCCGTTCCAGACCGGCGAAACCCGCCAATTTTGTAAAACGGGCCATTGGCAATTTCTGCCGGGTCATGCGCCATAACGCGGTCGCCCTCCGCTACGAGAAAATTCGCCAGACCTACAAAGACGCTCACGAAGCCAATGTCGTGGTCGAACTGCTACCTCTCTCCAATCCCGAACACAAAAGGCATTATTTCTTCCCGACTATCGCGCTTGAGGATGATGGCAAGCTGCATATGCGCTTTTTCCGCCTGACCCCGATTGACGTTCGTATTCGGTAATTTTTCCCTTTTAGAAATTAAAAACTCCGGGCAACCCGGAGTTTTTTCTTTTACCCGAAAAGCACATTTAAGACTTCTGGGCCTTCTGCCACTGTTCGATAAGGCCGGTCTTTAGAAAATTGATGGTCAGGGGATGCAGCCGGTAACGCTTTTGAAACTCGCCGGTCACTTCCAGCATCGAAAATTTGACCAGTTCGGCCAGGGCCAGATCGTAACGAACCCGCTCCTCCGGGGCAATCCCGGCCAGGGTCGTAATCTCCGTTTCGGTCAGATATTTTCCCTGGGCCGGGACCAACCTCATCAGGAGACGTTGGGCCGGGCGGGTCAGGTTTTCCCAGATGTTGCGGAAAAGATAGCTATAGAGCCCACCAGCCGGGCGGTGCCGCAAGCTGGCAATCTCATTATAGCCGGTGCGCAGGTCTTCCAGCACCCGGTCGAGCGAGAAAGTGGTAAGCTGGCGGGTTATCAGGCCCAGGGCCAGGGGATGACCGCCGGTCTCGGTGATAATCTGGCCGACCGCCTGGGCCACTTCGGGGTCTTTCAGGTTATCGCGCAGAGGCGGAATATTGCGGACCCGCCCCTCGTACTGCAAAAAGTTGACCGACGAGGCCGGATCGAGACCGCGCAGGTTTAGATTGAACCCATCGAAGTAAGAAGGCACTTCCCGCGAGGTAATCAAAAGAGCTGTATTGGTCTGCTGCATCATCTGGGTCAGGTAGACCAGCACCAGGCGGGGGTTATGGGCGCTTTCCAGGTTATCCAGCACCAGCAGATACCGCTTTTTGGGCAGTTCCTGGATTATAGTGCCAATCTTGGTTTCCAGGCTGGCGGCGTTTTCAAGCAAATCGTCCCGCCCCAGGTCGAAAATCAGGCTGTCGAGCAAACCTTCAAAGGTCAGGGTCGGGGAGAAGTGCGACCAGGGCGAGGGAAACTCGATGGCCTCGATTTCGCCGTGGTTGAACTGGCGGGTCTTGGCGCTCTCCCAGATAAAGGCATCGTAGTAGCCGCGCTGGACGGCCTGGGCTGCCGCTTCGTAGGCCAGGGTGCTTTTACCGATGCCGCCGATGCCCGTAATCACCGCCAGGGGCGCCTTATAACTTTCGTGGCCCTGCAAGGCCCGCAAGAGGTCGTCCAGCTCTTTCTGACGGCCAAAGACCGCCTGGGCAACCGGACTCTGGCTGAACCGGCCCATTTCCGGGTTGTTTTTTACGTCGAGCTGGGCGGCCCGTAACGGCATGATGTGGGTCTGAATGGTAATATCCCACTCGTCTTCTTCCTCGGCGGTCACCGGTAAAACAGGGGGTGCCGTCTCGTTGGAAGGGCGAGAAGGAGCGGCTACGGCCTGTTCCGGGTTCTTGCCGTTGCTGACGGCTACCGGGGCCGGTTCGGCCAGTTTACAGGCCAACAGCAACTGTTCCAGCGTATCGAGCGAGCCCTGGTCGATACCATGCTCCTTAAAGGTTTGAAGCATCAGCCGTAACATATGAGAGGAGGGTAACCGGACCCCTCGCTCCATTTTGGTGATGTGGTCGGGAGAGCAGAAAGCGGCTTCGGCAAATTCTTGCTGGGTCAGGCCCGCCCGCTTGCGCAGTTCGCGTAATTTGGCCGCGAATCTTTGCAAGGCGGTTTTGCCCGCCTCATTCCCGTTGATAACCTCTGGTTTTTCCAACTATTCCCTTTGCTTTGACTAAACCCTGTACTGGGGGGACCGCCGGGCCTCTCGAATAATGGCCCGGTCGTCCCTTTTTGTGTTGCCTGAGTACACTACTTCTTCACTTCACTAACTCTATCTCAAAAATGACCTACTTACGATTACCCCCCTGGGAGTCCGGCATCAGAACGGCGGCGGTATTATCGACGCCCATTTCCTTGGACCACTTCTCGCCGTCCGCCGAGGCACGCGGTTTGGGCGGCGCATACAGGACCGGCAGTTCTTCGCTGTGGCCGTTGCCATTTCCATTGGCCGCGCCGTTACCGTTACCGTTTGTCGCTGCCGGTTGGTCGGCGCTCAGGCGGGCCGGGAGACTCCCGGAAACCCGCATTTCGGCTATTTCTTCGTCGGTCAGGACGACAGCCACATCATCATCCTCTATAGAAAACAGGTCGTCCCACTTGGCCTGGTTGTCCGACTTCTTGGGCGCAGGTTCCGGCACGACTTCGAGGCCCGTATCAGGGTCAATGTAACTGGCCTTATCATCGTCGTCAATAGAGAAAAGTTCATTCCACTGGTTGGCCAGTTTCGATTTGTCTTCTGGCTTGGCCTGTTCCGCCGGGGCTTCGCCAGGAGCGACTGCCGCGGTGGCGGCTACCGGGGCTACGGGAGCCGGAGTAGGAGCCGCCTGGACCGGAGCCGGGCGCGGCGGAGCTACCACCGGGGCGGGCGCGGGAGCCGGTTCGGATACATCGTTGAGATGCGCCCAGACCGGGTGCCGCTGGGCCGCTTTCTGTAACCTGGTCTTTACCAGTTCTTCGATAGCGCGGGTCTGGTCTTCCGGCGCAGTCTGGCAGGGCAATAAAAGTTGCAGTTCGACCGGCGGTTTATTCTGGTCGATCTTGATAAAGCTGCGGCCCGGCACCCCGTTCCAGCTACCGATCATATTCTTGGGCACCGGGAACATAATATCTTCACGGGCCTGGCGCAGCGCGATTTGGACGAATTGCCCGGCCATCCGGCCAAACTCGAAGTCCGCGCCCCGGTCCATCGTCATCGCCACGTGCATACCGTAGGAACGGCCTTCCCGGACCAGCGCCTTGAATTGCTCAATGTCGTAGGGCGGGTTATGGCGAATGGTCGCATAGTTGTCGAAAGCGATAAAGATTGAGGGGACTCTTTCTTCCGGCGTTACAATCGAGCGGAAAGTCGTAATATCGAGTACGCCTCTTTCGGCAAACAACTGCTTGCGATAATTCAGTTCCTCATAGAGGTCCTTGATGACACCTTTAAGGCTGGCGGCGTGAGCCATACCGACATAACGGGTCTTGTGGGGAAGTTCGGCGAAAGGCCGCAAGGTGCCGCCCATATCCAGGATGTAGAAACTCATATTATCCGGTTTATGGGTGACAGCCAGGCTGGTAATCATGGCCCGCAGGGCATTGGTCTTGCCGGACTGGGCCAGGCCGCTGATACAATAACTACCTTCTTCCAACAGATTGATAAAGAAGGTGCGCTGCTCCTGCTTCACTACGTCATCCAGGAAGGCGACCGGGGCGATACCGTAACCGAAAGGCGGTTCCTCCGGCCAGACCAGGCGGTTTTCGTCAAAACCTTTGCCTTCGAGAAAAGCCGGTAAGAAGTATTCCGGCCCCATCGGGTCCAGCCAGGGTTTGTGTTTGTTTCGCAGGGTCATCCGGGCCGCCGCTTTAACGCAGAGGTCGTTGATGACATCGAAATCCATCGGCAGGATTTCTTTTTCCTCGCTGGCTTTTTTCTTACTCGCAGCAGAACCCTGGGCCAGCAAAGGAGCCGCGCTCCAATGGCGGTCAATCACGCTGACACCCGGCTTTTCGGCCTCGGCATCTTTGTCCGGCCCGAAGGGAATAGCCACGCGGGCAACCTGGAACTGCTCGAAAATATCGCTGCCGACCTTGATAAAGCAGCGACCAGGGCGGTTGCTCGGAATGAGAAAGGCATCTTTGCGACCGAGCATGTCGGCGCTGTCTTCGGGAGCCACCACGCGCAAGCACAACCGGAAGTTGGTATTAGAGTTTAATTGCCCGGTCACGACTCCGGCCGGGCGCTGGGTCGCCAGCACCATATGGACGCCCAGGGTACGACCAAGGCGGGCAATATTGACGATTTTTTCCATGAAGTCGGGAGCCTGCTCCTTCATTTCAGCGAACTCGTCAATGATAACCATCAGGTAAGGCATCGGCGTTTCGGGGCGGGGCTTTTTGCGCTGGTAATCGCGGATATGGGCAACCCCTTCTTTATCGAGCAAACGCTGGCGGTACTGCAACTCGGAAAAGAGGGCGGTCATGGCCCGTTCCACGATGGTCAGGTCGAGGTTGCTCATCATCCCGACCACGTGCGGCAGCGTCTTGAAAGGATTAAAGGCCAGACCCCCTTTGAAGTCGCCCAGGATAAAGTTAAGGTTATCGGGGCTATTTTCGAGGGCCAGGGCGCTCACAATCGTCAGTAACAACTCGGACTTACCGCTACCGGTCGTCCCGGCGATGATACCGTGGGGACCGTGACCTTTATCGGAGATATCGAGATAAAGCGGCTGACCACCGAATAGACGGCCAATCGGGGCTTTGAGCGTCCCGACCGAGGAGCGGTTCCAGTAGACCAGCGGGTCGAACTGTTCGCCCAGGCTGGCCTGGACCCCGAAATCTTCCATTTCCAGCATACGCAGGTTGAGGGGAAGTTCGCCTTTGCCGCTGGCGGCTTTAAGCTGGAGGGGGGCCATCGAAAGGGCGAATTGCTCGGCCCAGCGGACGTCACACATATCGGGTTGGAGGGTGGCTTTGCGGCCTTCTTCGCCCGAAACTTCGTAGGTAACCTGGCCGTTGGGTCGGATGGTCGCCACCGCCCGGCAGCGTTCCGGCACCCCGGCGGGGTTGCTGGTCGAAATTACCAGGAAAATTCCGAATTCGGCCCCAACTTCAAAAATACGCCGGACCGCCGGGTCGTCCTGGACCAGTTCGAAATCCTCGATAACCCAGATATAACAGGGGAACATAAACGGCTTCTTAGGGCGCTGGTTCTTTTTGACACCCGCGTTCGGGTCCGCCGCGCCGGTATTGTAGCGGACAATCTCGCGCCGTTTCATCACGTCAATCATAAAATTGCTGATTTCGGCCAACTGGTCCGAATGAGAGGCCAGGCGGGGATTGCCCTTATCATCCAGGGTATGCGGCAGCCAACCCAACCAGAACCATTCCTCGCGCCGTTCGGCGGCGTAGGTCGCCATCAGTTTTACATCTTCGGGGGAATGATGGGCCGAAAGATGACAAATCATGGAACGGATAAGGGCCGAGGTCTGCCAGGGATTGCCGACGATACCGAGCGAACCAACCTCGAAAAGTTCGGTAATGTCCGGCACATCGCTGACCTGGCGGTATTCGTTCGCCACGCGCTGGGCTTCGGCCAGCATGGGCACTTTTTTATCCATCTGCCCCAACCGGACCTCGACCGAACTGGGCCGCGAACCGATACCCATGCGAATCATCATAAAGTCCTGGTCTTCGGTGCGGCGCTCCCACAGGCGGGGCGGGTTGGGCAACTGCGGCCACTCGACAATCTGGCTCAAGTCGGGATAGAGATAGCGGAGACTGGTCTGCTGCTGCCGCCGGTAGTCGCGCAGAACGTTTTCGGCGTCGGCCAGTTGTTGTATGTATTCCTGTTTGTTGGCGCGGTCTTTGGTCAGCTTATCGGCCATACCGAGGACGCCGGTCGTGACGAAACCGAGCGAAGATACCATCGTCGCCAGGGCGAATAAAACGTTGCTACCAGGCCGCAAAAAGGAAACGGTAAGCAGGGCGGCAACCGTCAGGACGCCGAGGATAACCGGGGCCAACAAAAGCGTCCACTGCATTTTGGTGCCTTTGAATTCGGGCACCGGGGGACGTGGAATTTCGACAAGCCCCTTCGGTAGTTCGTGGGGCGGTCGTGGGGGCCGGTTAAAAATAATTGTTCCGTCGCTTGCCATACTTTTACACCTTGGTTTAATGCTTGGTCAGATACAATGCTTCGTTAACTATATCCACCAGGCCGTAATGAGGGTTCCAGAACCCTAGAATCGGGGCGGTATAGGGGGTTCGCTCGGTCTGGTTATTACCGTGAATTTCCAGTTCCAGGCCAATCGAACGAGGCGGGTACTGCGGGTATTCCTCACCACATTCTACATAAAAGACCATATTTTCCCGTTGCCGGGGGATGCGGAGCAAGGCCAGGTAGGTATCCCCGGTGCGGTGAAGCTGGCCGGTTCCGCCAGTGTAATTCTGCTGGACCAACTGTATATCGGAGGTCAAACGGATAGCCGCCTGGCTGATTACCGCCGGGGCTTCCAGTTTGCGAATTCCGCGACTGCCCAACCAGGCCACGAACCAGCCGATAAAGAAGCCGGGCAGGGTCGCCACCAAACCCGCCGCGATAACGGGCCGCCAGTCCATCGGCACATCGGCCCGCTGCCAGGCCACCCAACCGCTAACGGCTACGGCCAGGGTTAGCATGCCCAACCAGAAAGGGGTAATCAGGCGCAGTGTCGGGCGGACCAGCTTGCCCCGCAGCAGGGTTATAATCAAAAGACCAATCAACAGGCCCGGTATCAGCCCGATACCCATCAAAAGCGGGTTGGGTCCGGTGCCGGTTTTGTTGAGAGTAATATCAAGCTGGCAGCCCAGGGCCATCCCGACCAGCAGGGCCACCGCCAGTACAACCAGGCGGATATTAGTCCGGATTCTTGCTTCTAACTTTTCCATTATTGCGGCGGCACCAGAATGATATACATTATAAAAGCGAAGATTATCAGTCCAAACAGGCCCAACAAATAGGGATAGACCACCTGGATGAGCGATTTCTTCTTCGGCTTCGGCGGACGATTACCGTTGTAATAGGCCGGGGGCGTGGCAGGCTGGTAACCGGGATGATACCCGCCATAATTCTCCGGGTTGCTGCCCAATCCGCCCCGTCCTAACGGTTTGTTTGGGCCTTCTCGGGTCTCTTTAACCGCCTCGCGCAGGTCGTTGGCGATATTGCCATAAGACTCGTCAGCGCCGTAAATCGAGCGGGCCAGTTCGAGCCGGTCTTCCGGGTCAACCGAAGCCTTGAAGCTGAGATAGGTCTGGGCCATCCATTCCAGGGCGGTGGCAATATCGTTGCCCGGCGCCAGTTTTTTAGCGAGGGAGGCAAAGTCGCGCGCTTCCATGTAGCGTTGCTGGCGGCCCAGCATATAGCTGCCCCTGGTCAGCATATCAATAAGTTCGGCCTTGAACTGGGGAGCCTCCTTGAGAAAAGCCTCGGTAGCGGGCAGTTCCAGCAGCTTGGAAAAAGGCTCGTAGCCCGAAATACTCATCAGACCACCCAGCGACTCGCGGAAAAGCAACACAATTTCGTTGGTGAGAGTGCCAATCTCGTTGCGAAGCCAGGCCGGGTCGGCGGTCAATACGGCGGCGCCACCCCCGCCGCCCTGGTAACCGCGATTATTCCTGGCCGCCATGGAGTTAAATTGTTCAATCAACTCCTGGCGTTTTTCCAACAAAATCTGGAGGGCCGGTTCGAACAACTGGCAGACCTGCCAGCGCAACGCGTCTTTCCAGTAGGTGACCGGTTGGTTGGTTAGCTGGCGTTGAGAGGCGCGGTTATCAATATAATCGAGGTCTTCTTCAAGTTCCAACCGGGCCTGTTGGAGCGCCTGTAAGGCCTGGCGAGGAGCCCGGCGGCCCGTCCTGATTTGCCGCAAGATTAGCGACTCGCCCCGCAAAATACCGACATTAAAAAAATTCGCGTGGGTCGGTATCGGTTTGCCATCGGTCCGGGCCAGTTCGTAGCGCAAGAGATTACCCGAAGGCTCTACCAGGTCCAGGTCGCTGGCCTCCACAACGTCGGAAAGTAAACGGGCCGAGGTGTATTCCAACGGAACGTTAAGGGTCAGTAGCAAATTGCCACTGGGGTCTTTTATCATTACTGGTATCAGACTGGGCATGAATTATCCTTCGGCAGACGCAGACCGTAGGCAGATAAAATTGGTTGAGGTAATTTTAAAGGTATAAATATATTACTATAGGCGATTAGAACCTGTAATATTTAGCTGTAAGTATACTTTAATTAATTCAACACGGTCAAGAAAATCAAATATAAAAACAGCGGCGACCTGAAAGCTGAGTCTGGTAATTCCTTCTTATTGTATCCACATTGCGCTTTTCTTTGTATGATGTAAATTACTTTATAACCGGCTAAACTGCCCTAGACGGCTAATTATATGAACGAACCGGCCCCGGAGAATTTCGAATAAGTTTTTGATTTAAGTTAAAATGTTACAGGCAAAATTCATGGTATCATAAGCCCCGGAAAACCGGCCTGACCGGCAGTTGCTCTTGCGAGGTTTGATACTCCGCTTCCTAAAATAATTGGGTATTCCAGGCAGCTTTTAGCTTTGTTTTTATCACATCTTATCTCAGTTTCCTTTCCACCTATTTTCTGTCTTCTTTGGCAGATTGCCGGGAGAGTGCATGGCGAGTTCTTTAACTCAAAGCGGTAGCGACAAAATCACATCTGGTCGGAACTTGAATTGGGCCACTCTGAAAAAACCGGTGGTGGAAATCCTCGCTGTATTCTTCATTTACCTGGCCCTGGCAATTGCTCTAAGCTGGCCGCTGGCCCTCCATTTCACCGACAAGATACCAGGCTCGCCCTACTCTTTTTTCCAGGACTCCCTGGGGTTCATGTGGGATTTCTGGTGGCTAAAGTTCAGCCTCTTTAACCTGCATACCAACCCCTTTCACAGCGATTATTTGCTTTATCCCTACGGGGCCGACCTGTACCTGCACACCCTGGACCCGGTCAACGGCCTGTTGAGTATTCCCTTTCGAGTTTTCGGGCTTATCGGGGCGTTCAACTCGGTTATCATTTTAAGTAACACCCTGACAGCCCTGGCCACCTATATTTTCGCGAAAGAACTGGGGTTGTCGCGGGTCGGGGCGGTTATCGCCGGTTTTTTGATAACCTTCTCACCGCTCCACTGGCATTTTATAAGCGGCGAAATCGAGTTTATAAACTTCGCCTGGTTCATTCTATATTTGTGGCTTTTGCTCAAAATGGTCAAAAACCCGCGCCGCCTGAACTGGGGCTATATCCTGGGCGGGGGTGTTTTGATAGCGACCACAGGTTACGCCAGCGCCTATGCCCTGGTCTGGTTGGCAGGAGTAAACCTGCTATGGTTTGGCAAAGAGCTATGGCTGCGGCGGGCCAACCTGAAAGACTGGCTGGCTAACTGGTTGCTCAGTTGGGTCGTGGGGGTAATATTGCTGAGCCCCTACCTGGCGGGGAGTTTAATCGAACTGACCAGCGGGAATGTCCGCACCTCCGAGAGCCTCGATTCTTTAAGCAAGTCCGGGGTGAGCCTGGCCGAATACATAATTCCGCACTACTATAACCCGCTTTACAACTTCCTGGCAGGTTCGAATAATCCGAACGGTTACCCTATTGCGGACGATTATTTCTTTATCGGGTTCGTCTTTCTAATTCTGGCCGGGCTCGGTACCTTCTGGTATTTCCGGCAAAGAGAGCTAAAACTCGGCTTCTGGCTTTTGGTTGCGCTGGTCTTCGGGGTGCTGTCTTTAGGCCCGGAACTGCTGCTGGCCCCAGGTAACGGGACCGGTTTACCGCTACCTTACCGCCTGCTGGTGGAGCTGCCTTTTGCCTCGATTGTGCGCACCTCGGCCCGGTTTTCCGAGGTTTCGCTGTTCGGGTTAGCCCTGGCCGGGGGTTACGCCTTCCAGAAGATTTCTTCCCGGAAATATTCTTTCAAGTTCAAATACACCAACACGGTTTTAGCCGGACTTATCGTCGTGGCGCTGCTTTTTGAATTCTGGAAGTTGCCCTACCCGACCAACCAGTTCGATATTCCCGAAGCCTACAATAATATCCAGGGGAACGGGGCCGTCCTGGAACTGCCGCTCAACCGGCGCGATACCGCAGATGCCTTCGCCATGTACTACCAGACCGTCCACGGGCGACCTATCCTGCCGGCCTACCTTTCCCGGCGGATTAACACGCCCTATGAATTGCCCAACTCGCCTTTATCGCTGGTCGTCTACCGGGCTAACCAACCCGACATTTTCACGGTCCCGCCCGCCCAGAATGCCCTTAATATGCTGCGGCAACAGGGAGTGGAAACCATCGCTTTTCACCCGGCCCAGGAAAGCGAAAAAGATAAGGCGATTGCCTTCTTAAACCAGATTGCCGGACAACCCTACTTTAAGGACACCACCACCTGGCTTTACCGGGTGACGCCAGGACAGGCGCAGCCGTTCTTTGTGCTGGGTTCGGGCTGGTACGACGCGGAGACCGGCCCCAATGGACAGACCGCGCGCTGGTCCAAACAGACCGCCGATTTCGATATTTATATGCCCCAATCCGGCCCGGCTACGCTCAGTTTTCAGGCGGTCGCCTTCGCCAAAAACCACAATTTGAAGATAATAGTCAACGGGCAGGAAGCGACCGCGCTGACGGTCTCGCCCGGTCTGCAACCTTACCAGCTAAAACTAAACCTGGTAAAGGGCCGGAACAATATTGTGTTGAGCGGGCAAGAACCGGCCGTGTCGCCCAGCCAGACCGGGCAGGGCGGCGACACCCGCGAACTTTTTATCCAGGTCCGGCAACTTTCCGTGTCATAAAGGAATTGTTTTGTCTGGCCCGGTTTTATGTTATAATCGGGTTTGGTACACAAACAGCAATTGTGTTTTCCCAGCTTTTATTAGAAGTACAAGGCTGCTCAAGAGCTAATTCGAGTGGTTTGCGGTGGAAGTAACAGGCAGGTTGTTGACCTCTCAGGTTTCAAACAATGGTTACAGGCAGGCTGTCGTGGCGATTGGTGGCGATATTAGGAGAAAGCTCTCATGATGAATTTACCGAACTTATTGTTCGGAATATTCAGCCGCGATCTTGGTATTGACCTGGGTACGGCTAACACACTGGTCCACGTGCGCGGAAAAGGCATCGTAATCAGTGAGCCGAGCTACGTCGCAATAGACCGCCGGACCAAAGATGTCAAAGCTGTCGGGGCGGATGCCAAGGCCATGGCAGGGAAAACCCCGGCGAACATCGTGGCGATCCGTCCTCTGCGCGACGGCGTAATTTCGGACTTTGACATCACCCAGAAAATGCTCCAGGAATTTATCCGCAAGGTGCATACCCAGACCGTTATCGGGCCGCACCCCCGGATTGTCGTAGGCATCCCCAGCGGTGTAACCGAGGTAGAAAAACGCGCCACCCGCGAGGCCGGGCTTAACGCCGGGGCCCGCGAAGCCTACGTGGTCGAAGAACCGATGGCCGCCGCGATTGGGGCCGGTCTGCCCGTCAACGAGCCTATCGGCAGTATGATTGTAGACATCGGCGGTGGCACCACCGAAGTAGCCGTTATCTCGCTCGGCGGTATCGTTATCAACCACTCCCTGCGGACCGCCGGGGACGAAATCGACGAGGCCATTATCCAGTACGCCCGCCGCGAACATAACCTTCTTATTGGCGAACGCATGGCGGAAAGCGCCAAGATTGCCTCCGGCTCGGCTTTCCCGCTCGAACAGGAATTGCGGTATACCCTGCGCGGTCGTGACGTGCTTACCGGGTTGCCCAAGTCGGTCGAATTAAGCAGCGTCGAACTTCGCGAAGCCATCAGCGGCCCGGTCAACTCGATTGTTGAAACCGTCAAGCTGGCGATTGAAGAAACGCCGCCTGAACTGGTCGCCGATATTATGGAGCGCGGTATCACCCTGGCCGGTGGCGGGGCGCTTTTGCTCGGCCTCGATAAACGCCTTCACATGGAAACCCGTATGCCCGTAATGATTGCCGACGACCCGCTAACCTGCGTGGTCCGGGGCACCGGCATCATGGTGGAAAGCCTGGAAGACGAAAAATATCGCCAGATCATTGCGGCCAGCCAGGAAGGTCGCCGCATCAAGCAAACTCGTTAGAGGAAAAGAAGCCAGTAGCCAGAGGCCAGAAGCCAGTATTTGGAACAGCAGGGAACCTCTCCAATTGACAGGTTATAGAACTTTGTAAATTTGGAAAGTGTGTAAGTTTTAATTAAACCTCAGTTCCCAAACAATGACTTTCCGGCACTTTCTTCCGACCATCTCAGTTCTACTGACTTCTGGCCTCTGACCTCTGACTACTGATTCATGTTTAGACGTAACAATTCTGAAATAACCCAGCGGCTAACTTTTGCTGCCTTCATGCTTGGCCTGGCCCTGATAATAATGCTGGCGGATTTTAGCGGCTTCCTACGCCCGGTCGAACAGATCGCCTCAACTTTTCTAAACCCTATCGAAAACGGTACTCATCAGCTTGGCGCCAATCTGAGCCGGTTTACCGACTTCTGGAACGACAACGAAAAGCTGCGGTCCGAAAACGCCGACCTGCGCCAGCAACTTCAGGCGGCCCTGGCCGACCAGGGGAAAGTGGCCGAACTGGCGAACCGGGTAGACCAGCTCGAAAAACAACTGGAATTCCGAGCCAACCCGGAAACCAAAAAATACACCGTCGTCAACGCCTCCGTCACCAACCAGGACGCCAACGGTATCGACCAGGCTATCACAATAGACAAAGGCACTAACGACGGTATCGCCAAAGGCCAACCGGTCGTGAACTCTGCCGGGTACCTGGTAGGCCGGGTCGTTTCCGTCGAGACCAAAAAAAGCACCGTCTTCCTCATCAGCGATAACAATGTAGGCGTCAATGTCTACACCCAGCGTTATGACGCCGATAATAAACGCGTCCCGATTCAATCGGTGGACGGTACCGCCCTGGGACAGTATCAGCTTGGCACCAAAGACCTGATAAAAATTACCCTGATTCAGCCGGACGCCGATATAAAAGCGGACGACTGGGTCTTTACCAACGGCAAAGGCGGCAGCTATCCGGCCAACCTGCTGATAGGCCGGATTACCAAGGTGAGCAGCCAGGACGGCCAGCCCGAAAAAGAAGCGGTGGTCCAGCCTATCGCCGACCTGAACCATTTGCAGGAAGTTTTAGTCATTACCGCCTGGGGCTCGTCGTAGAATAGTTTTAGTGATCAGTGTTTAGTTTTTAGCCGCTAGATAAGCCGGGAAATTAGCGCCTATAACCAAAAAGGCTAAAAACCAGCCGCTTTATCACTTCTAAATGACACAAAATAGTAAATAGGCAAGAAGTCAGTCAGTGGAAGTCTACGTACCTCTTAAAACTAAACACTAAAAACTGACAACTTTTCAACGGAGGTTAGCCGTTAATCCTTATATCGCCGGGTTGTTGCTCTTTATAACAGCCCTGTTGCAAGACCATTTTTTACCGGGATTATTGCCCGGCGTAAGCCAGTACGTACCCGACTTGATGTTGCTGGTGGTTGTCTCATGGAGCTTGCTGGTGGATGTCCGGTTAGCCATGGTTTCGGCCTTTGCCGCCGGGATTATTTTCGATTTTGTGGCGGTACCCCAGGTCTACCCGATTGGCCTGAACGCTTTTCTGTTTTGCCTGATTGCCCTGCTGGTGAGCTACCTGGGCCAGAACCCGTTTATCTCAGGCAACTTGCGGTCGGTCCCAGTGGCGCTGGTAGCGGCCCTGGTCTACCGGGGAGCATTGTTGCTTGCCGAAAGGCTATTCGGCTATAATAACTTTCAACCGGCGGTGATTGTCCAGGTCATTCTTCCCGTAGTAGTCATAGATGCGGCCCTGATGATTATCATTTTTGGGCTGGTTCGTTTTTTGAGCCGGATAAAAGAACCCAGGGAATAAAAAAAATGTTTTGCGCTAAAGGTGTAACGTAAAACGTAAGCTCTCTGCGGTATAATCTACTCGACTTAGCTTAAACCCACCCGGTGATAAAAGGAAACTTGTGATCTGTTCGGCCCCCCAACCGGACACCTGACAATATATAAGGAAGGTTTTACAGCGTAGACCGTTAAAGTATATGTGTAAGGGTTATGAGATAGAACATCAGTTTAACCCCTTTTAACGTTCTACGTTTAACGAATTAGCAGTATGGTATTAAATTTAGACGAAGACAAATTATCCAAAGAGCGCGATAATAACGATAGTATCCAGGAGCCCCACCAGACTGAGCGGAGCGCTCCTAAAACGATGAGCCGGTTAAACTTCCTGCGCGTGGCAATGGCCGCTGGCGTCGGGTTTCTGGGTTGGCGTTTATGGGATATGCAAAAACCGCTACAAGACCCGGCCCTGACTAACCAACCTACCACCAGTACGGAACCCTCCGCCATCACGCGCTATATCACGTCTACCGCCCCGCGCGGTATCATCTACGACCGTTTCGGCAAACGCCTCGTCACGAACCAGGCCGCCTACTCGGTAACAATCACTGCCAACTACCTGCCCGACCCTGATAAAACCACAACCAACGCCGAATATAACGCCGTCCTGCAACAGCGCCAGGATGTATACGATAACCTGGCCCGCTTTCTGGGCATGAAATACTATATCGCCATCATTCCTGAACAGGTCAACGGCGATGTAGATAAAAAGACCGGGAAATTTACCAACCCCGAACGCAACGCTATCCTGAACGAACTCGAAATCGTTACGGGGATGTCGGCCAAGGACTGGGATAAAAAACTGACCGACATGGCGACCAACAAGCAGGATAAGAACCTCTATATCGTAAACGAGGATGACCCCTACCCGATAGAGCAGTTCGACCGCTACAAATACCTGCGCACCAAATTCACCGACGGAGTCTTTTTCCTGAGTGACGCCGAGCGGAAGATGTGGGACGCCAAGTTTTCGACCCCACCCTACCAACCGGTCCAGGTCTGGCCGGACCTCTCGCACGAAGACGCCATGCTCTTAACCGAGAAGCGGCTCGACTTACCGGGCGTAGACGTCCAGGTCGATTACGTCCGCAATTATGACGACCCTCGCCTCTATTCGCATATCCTGGGCTATACCGGGCGCTTTTCCAGCACCGACCAGCTTAACGCGGCCAACAAAGAGGCCCTGGGTGATAACTACAACCCGAACGACCCCGAAGACCCCAGCAGCAAAATTGATGTCTACAGCATCGACGACCGGATTGGCCGGATGGGCGTCGAGGGCTGGATGGAACCGTTCCTGCGCGGTCGCAAAGGCGCCAAAGAGGTTATGGTCAACAGCAACGGCCAGATTATCAAGACTGTTCGGGTCGGTAAGGCTGCCCAACCGGGCAACCAGGTTATCCTGACGATTGATAACGAACTGCAAAAAGTGGTGGCCGACTCGCTGGAAAAATGGATTAACCAGGCCAACAAGACCAAAAGTGCCAAAGTCCTCGAAGGGGCGGCGGTCGTAATGGACGTGAACACGGGCGAAGTCCTTTCGCTGGTTTCCTTCCCGTTTTACGACAATAACCTCTATAACAAACCGGGCGAAAAATGGACCGAAGCTGAAACAAAAGAAATCATGGACCAGGACAAAGCGGTCCAGGTCTGCCGGGCGACGGCGGGCCTCTACGCTCCCGGTTCGACTTTCAAGTTGATAACCTCGGCGGCAGCCCTCAGCGAAAAAGCCATCTACCCTACCCAGACTTTTAACTGTACCCACTATATCGAAGTGCCGACCACCAAAGCCGGGCCACCTTACCAGCCCTACAAGTGCTGGGGTACGCACGGCCAGATTGACGTGGTGGGCGCGGTCAAGAATAGCTGCGACATCTTCTTTTACAACGCCGCCGTACCGGCCCAGGAAGACCCGGCTTACGGTAAGAGCCGCTATTACAATAGAGGAAGTTATGGCAACCCCATCCTCTTTAAGGGGATGGGTATCGACCTCCTGAACGGTTACATGAACCTCTATAACCTGGGGCAACCCACCGGGATTGAATTACCCGGCGAATATTCGGGTACCCTCCCCAACCCGAAGACCAAAGCCTGGTCTATCGGTGAAACGATGACGACCGCCATCGGTCAGGGCGACCTCTTGATGACACCTTTACAGATCTGTATGGTAACAACCAGTTTCGCCAATGGCGGTAAACTCTTGACCCCTAGAATCGTGCACGAAGTCCGGGACCAGGACGGCAAAGTAGTCGTACCTTTTGAACCAAAGCTCATCCGGGACGTGACCAAAGATGCCGTGAAGTGGAGTTACGACGACAACCGCCAGGACCCGCCCAAACCGACTACCACCGATTTTAAGGTGGACCCGACCGCGATTGACCTGATTCGCGAAGGCATGCTGGAAGTATCCAGCCCGACCGGTACCGCCGCCAGCAGCAAACTTTACGATATGAACGGCCTCAAAATCGCCGGTAAGACCGGTACCGCCGAGTTTGGCGACCCGCTGACCAATCCCGATGGCTCGCTCCTGAAAGATGCCGACGGTAACTTGACCCGGGCCACCCGCGCCTGGTTTACCGCCTTTGCGCCTTTTGATAAACCCGAAATCGCCGTGACGGTGCTGGTCGCTTCTGGTGATGTCGGTAACGAAGGTTCGACTTACGCGGTGCCTGCCGTTAAGGAAATTATGGCCTGGAAGTTCCAGTCGATTGTGAACCCGCCCAAACCGACGACGGCACCTGCCAGCACCACCAAACCTGGGACCACTCCCAAACCTTAAACCCTGACCCGGTTGCCGGTTGGAAACAATGTATTGATGGGGGCTATTGCTATCGGCTACTATTCGTTTATAATGTGTGAGTGAAATTCAACTCAAACAATACAAATAACCTGGAAGCCTAAAATCATATGAACGCGACCGGCAAGAAATTTGAGGCGGTAACAATCAAGGGGACCGCAGGTGGCTTACTTTGCCGCTTGCTTGACGATGAATCGATAGAATTTTCCGACGTGCTGGCCGAACTTTCAGACCGCCTGTCCGCCGGAGAGAAATTCTTTCGCAAGGGCCGCTTCTCGGTCGAGCTCGGTAACCGCTCCCTCGAAAAGGATGATTTCGATAGTTTGCTGGAAATTTTTAACCGCTTTGATATAAGCATCGAAGCGATTATTTCGGGGGTCCAATCTACTCGCTCACAGGCCAAACTGGCCGGTATCCCCTATAATTTACCCAACAACCAGAATACCCGGCCTGCCCTGGTGGCGGAAGGAAGCGGCGATAAGAATGGTCCTCGCGGTGGGGTCCACCCCTTCGATACCGCGGAAGCTTATTTTATCCGGCGGACCGTCCGCAGCGGCCAGGTGATTAAACACCATACCGATGTCGTGGTGCTGGGAGATGTAAACGCGGGAGCCCAGATAATCGCCGGGGGCAGCGTGATTGTGTGGGGAACGGTCCGGGGCCGGATTGACGCCGGGCAGAACGGCGATGGTGAAGGGGCGGTAATTTGCGCCCTGAGTTTGAAACCGACCCAACTCGGAATTCATAATGTAGTGGCGATGGGTAACACCGAAACCCTTAACGACCCGGAAGCCGGGCCGGAAATGGCTTCGTTACAGGATGGGACCATAGTGCTGGATAGCTGGATGCCACGCCGGGGCCGGTTACGAGGCTAAAAGGTCAGGTTGTTTCAGGTTATAGCTAGAGGCTAGAAATCGTAGGAGGAAGAATGCCGGGCAAAGTGGTAACGATTACCAGCGGCAAGGGTGGTGTGGGTAAGACGACCACAACCGCGAACCTGGGTACGGCCCTGGTATTACAGGGCAAAAAGGTCGCCGTTATAGACGCTGATATTGGGTTGCGAAACCTGGATGTTGTATTAGGGCTCGAAAACCGGATTGTGTACGACCTGGTAGACGTGGTGGAAGGCCGGGCCAAGTTGCGCCAGGCCCTTATCAAGGATAAACGCCATCCCGAACTGGCGCTGCTCCCAGCCGCCCAGACCCGCGATAAAAACGCGGTCTCCCCGGCCCAGATGGCCGACCTGACCAACCAGCTTGCCCAGGATTTTGATTTTGTGCTGGTGGATTCGCCCGCCGGCATCGAGCAGGGTTTCAAAAACGCTATCGCCGGGGCCGACCTGGTTTTGATTGTAACGACCCCGGAAGTCTCCGCTGTGCGCGACGCCGACCGGATTATCGGGCTGGTAGAGGCCGCCGAGTTGCCTACGCCCCAGCTTATCTTGAACCGGATTAAACCGGCGATGGTCCGGCGCGGTGATATGCTCAGTATGGACGATGTGAAAGACATCCTGGCGATTGACCTCATCGGGATTGTGCCGGAAGACGAGCAGGTGGTGGTTTCGACCAACCGAGGCGAGGCAGTCGTCTTTGACCAGGTCTCCAAGGCCGGGAAAGCCTACCATAATATTGCCCGGCGCTTGCTCGGTGAAAAAGTTCCCTTCCAGGTGCTAGAGGAACCGGTCGAACCGCCGAAAAAAGGATTCTGGGCCAAGCTTTTCGGCGTCTAACTCTTTTTATCAGATAGATTAAAGAAAAAGAGTAAGGTTTTACATCAAACTGTAGAATCTTACTCTTTTTTGTTTCAAAGATTAATATTTTTGAAAACCGATATATCGGGTATTGACAGAATCCGATATATCGGTTTATAATGAGTTATCGATATATCGAAAAGTAATCGTTAAAGTAATACGGTTTCGAAAAGAAGGCAATTAATTTAAGGCGATAAAAAGGAAGGAGTCACAAAATGGCTTTTGGATTTAAAAAACACTTTGCTCACGCCCACGGACACGGGTTCGGACACGACTTTGGCTACGATTTTTACTATCAAAAACGGGGCGGCGGGCGCAATCCGTTTGGCCGGGGCAATCCCTTTGGCGGCAACCCCTTCGAGCGAGGCGGCGGGCCGGAATTTTTTGGTAAACATCACGGCGGCAACCGGTTCTTCCGGCGCGGCGATATAAAATTCGCCCTCCTGGACCTGCTGGCCGAACGCCCGATGCACGGCTACGAAATGATGAAAGCCCTCGAAACCCAGTCCGGCGGAATGTATACGCCCAGCCCCGGCACCATCTACCCGACCCTGCAAATGCTGGAAGACCGGGGCTTTGTAACCTCGACCGAAAGCGAAGGTAAAAAGGTCTACCAGATTACCGACGCCGGGCGAGCCGAACTCGACAGCCAGAAAAATAGCGGGTTCAATTCCGGCCCCTGGGGCGATTTTGGTGGATGGGGTTGGGGCAAGGAAGATTTCCGCCATTCCCAGGACTTCAATGCCCTGAAACAATCCGGGAAAGAGTTGGCCCGGCTAACCTTTACGGCTTTCCAGGTGGTAATGCGCAACCCGGCCAAGTTACCGGAACTGCGTAACATCATGGAGCAAACTGCCCGCGCGCTCCAGGAAATGATTAACAACCAGAATGTCCCGGCGGATAAACCGGCTTCCGGCAATACTGAAACCCCGGCCAGCAAAGAATCCGCGCCGCCCCAGGACCTGTAGTTAGTAGCAGAAAAGCGAAAACCGGCTACCGAGTTAACCGGGGCCGGTTTTAATAATTAGCGGGCCGGTAGTCTGCCGGTTAGCAGACCGGCCCCACGGAGTATCCCGACTATGCCACAACAAAGTACGCTCGTAATGGCCGGGCCAACCAGTACCGGCTTGAAATTAAGCCCCACCCTTGAGAAATATTGCGAGGCCATTTACCGGCTGGCGACCAGCCAGAAAAGGCCGGTCAAACTGGTCCATTTAGCTGCCCAGATGCAGGTGGCCGGTTCGACCGTTTTCGCCACCCTCAACCGGCTGCAAAAGAACGGTCTGATTGAAGTATCGCAGCACCCCCATCACGTAAGCCTGACCCCGGCGGGCGAGGAAATCGCGGAAAACCTAATCCGGCGGCACAGCTTGCTGGAAAACTTTCTCTCGAACCACCTGGGCCTGAGCCGGGAGGAAGTACAAACCGAGGCCGAACGCCTCAAACACGCCATCTCCGGCCAGGTCGAAGCGGCCCTTTACCGCTACCTGGTCTGATGAAAAACCCGACCGACGGTGTTCGGGACACTATAAGCTTTGTTTAAGTATCGAAATGCTTAATCCGTATCACATGGCATATCTATTTTTCTAAGCGGCCTGATGGGTATATAATCGATTTAATATTGATTAATGTGTGGCAAAGAAAAGTTTAGCGACTGCTACGCCAAAACTTAAAGCATGTGGAACCGCAAGGAAGCGCTCGCAAAATCGCCACGTTAGGTTGCTGGAAACAATAGATAATGGAACAATCAGAAATATCCCTCGAAGATAAAGAACCAACTAAACAACCCATCGTCCTTGACAACAAAAAACTAGCCCTCGCCCTGTCCGGTATCGTGCTAAGTATCTTGCTCGCTTCGCTCGATCAGACCATCGTCAACCCGGCCATGCCCCGGATTGTCGAGGATTTGCAGGGCTTTTCGCTTTTTGCCTGGGTTACGACTGCGTACCTGTTAACCTCGACCGCGACCATCCCGATTGCCGGTAAGTTTGGCGACATGTTCGGGCGCAAATTGGTCCTGATAACCGCGATCATTATATTCCTGCTCGGTTCGGCCCTCAGTGGGGCCGCACCCGGCATGATCTGGCTGGTTATCTTCCGAGGTATCCAGGGTATCGGGGCCGGGGCCTTGCAGGGCAACGCCTTTGCCCAGATTGCCGAGCTTTTCCCCGATACGGCCAAACGGGCCAAGTGGCAGGGCTTTATCTCGGCCTGCTTCGGGGTATCCTCCCTCCTGGGGCCATCCCTCGGCGGCTTCATCACCGATAATTTGAACTGGCGCTGGGTCTTTTATGTAAATATCCCGGTCGGCAGCCTGGCGATTATCTCGCTCCTCCTGAACCTGCCGAACTTCAACCCCTCTGGGCGTCGCCGGATTGACTGGTGGGGCGCGGCGGCAATTACCGGGGCGGTGGTCTGCCTGTTACTGGCGTTGACCTGGGGCGGCCAGAAACCGCCGAATGGGTACGGGTGGACCAGCCCACAAATCCTGGGGCTGTTCGCGGGCGCTATTATCCTGGCGGGAACTTTTATCTGGATTGAAACCCGCGTGCAAGAGCCGATTGTGCCGCTCAAACTTTTCGCTATCCCGACCCTGCGGATAGTCGTGGTGATGAGCCTGGGTGTGGGCGGCATGCTGCTCGGCACGACCCTGTTTATACCCCTGTTCGTACAGGTGGTGCTGGGGCAATCGGCTTCGAGTTCCGGCGCGATTACCACACCGCTAGCCCTGGCCCAGATTACGGCCAGTATCATCACCACCCAGTTTATCGGGCGGATTGGCAACCTGAAAGCCCCGCTCGTGGTCGGGGGTATCCTGGTGGTAACAGGGGTGGCCCTGCTCTTTACGCTCGGCCTGCAAAGCCCGACCTGGCAGGTTACGGCCTGTCTGATTGTGGTCGGCCTGGGGTTGGGGCCGTTGATGCCGGGGACGACCATTCTGGTCCAGGAGACGGTACCGCGCAAAAACCTTGGCGTGGGCATTTCGTCAATGCAGTTCTTTCGGGCGATTGGCAGCACAATTGGCGTGGCTATGATTGGTACTTTCGTGACCGGGACCTACGTCTCCAACATCAACGCGCAGCCTTCCGTCCAGAACCTGAGCGCACAGCTACGTGAAACCATCCAGGAACCGCAAAACCTGCTGAATAAGGGGGTGGCCGGGAACCTGCCGTCTGACGTAATCGGGGCGGTAAACTCGTCGCTGGTCGACGCTATGCATCACGGCTTTATGATTACGGCTTGTTTCGCCGTCCTTATATTTATCCTGACAGTTTTCTTTATCCCGAACGTCTGGATAAAAACCGCCCGCAACCGCAGGGCGAAAGCCACCGGCAAACCGCTGGAAGCGCAGGGGGAGGCGTCGCTGGAAGGGGTACTGGAAGAAAGCCTGGCCGCCAACAGTGGCGAAGGCGAGAAACATTTTTCCAACACCAAGTCCTGAGGAGCTAAAGCTCCATATTCATGATAGTGCTGGCCCGGTTAAGGGTCCGCTCGATGGGACCGCGTTTGTCCCACTGTTCGAGCGTTATCTCTTTGGCACGGGACACATCTTCCAGGAAATGACTTTCCAGGATGGCGGCGAGGTCGCGGTCCTGGAACGAAACGTTTATCTCGTCATTGAGCGAAAACGAGCGATTATCGAAATTGGTCGAGCCGACCGTTCCCCAGATGCCATCTACCAGCATGGTTTTGGCGTGGAGCATGGTCGGCTCGAACTCAAAGATGCGAATCCTGTTCTTTAGAAGTTCATCATAATAATCCCGGCCCGCCCACAGCACTAATTTGTGGTTGGAGCGGTGTCCGGCCACCAGGATTCGAATATCAACCCCTTTTTTCGCCAGTTCGATTAAATTCCTGGTAAAAGCGCGGGTCGGCACGAAATAAGCCATCGTAATCCAGAGGCTTTTTGTAGATGCCGCGATGGCAAGCTGGAATAACGCCTCCATATTAGTGTCGTACTTGCTTGCGCTGCTGCGGGTCACCTGCAACCGGAGACCGCCTTCCATCCTGGTCAGGGCCGGGAGATATTCCTCTCCGGCCAGCGTTTCGCCGGTTGCCTCGAACCAGTTGTCGCCAAACGCACCCTGTAAAGCCAGGACAGCGGGGCCTTCCACCCGGATATGAGTGTCGCGCCAGTGGTTTTTATCCTGGGCGTTGCCCATCCACTCGCTGGCAATCCCGACTCCACCCGTGAATCCAACCCGGCCATCCACCACCAGCACCTTGCGGTGGGTCCGGTTGTCGAGGCGGTTTACATCAAAAAGGGCCAGGGGCCGGAACCATTCGACCCGTACCCCGGCTTCTTTCATATCCTGGATGAGCTTTTTACTGATTTTGTTGCAACCGAAAGCGTCCAGCAGCACGTTGCATTTTACCCCGGCCTCGGCCCGTTCGCTCAGGGCAGCGGCCACTTCCTGGGCGATAGGCCCGGTCCAGTAGACGTAAGTTAAAAGGTTGATGGTATATTTAGCCTCGCGAATAGCCTGGAGCATCGAGGGGAAAATCTCGTCGCCGTTCCGCAAGACCTGGAGGGTATTGCCTTCGCTGGTATTGGCATGGGCGGTTGCTTCGATGGCCCGGCTAAATTCTTCGGTGCCAGGGAGGGGGTTACCGATTAGTTTGTAATCGTTACGGGTTGCGGCGCTCTGGTCCCGGTTGACCATGCGGATACCTAACCAGGCTGCCCCCAGGGCCAGGGTGGGTAGGGCCGGGAGAGACAACCCGGCCACACGAAACCGCCAATCTTTCATTCTCTCTTGCCACTGCATGCCAGAAGTTCTCCTTAGGTGAGATAGTTAAAATAAAGAAGCCCGGTACTGCCGGGGTGTAACCTCGCAAATATTCTCGAAGGCCGCGTAAAACCCGCTTAACGATTCGAACCCGGCTTCCAGGGCAATCTCGATAATCTTCCGGTCGGTCGTAGCCAGCAGGCGTTGAGCGTGTAAGACCCGGTAACGGACGATATACTGGTTCATCGTCATGCCATAAGCCTGGCGAAACAGGGTCATGGCGTAGTTGGTATGCAGACCCACCTCGCGGGCAATCTGCTCGATTTTGAGCGGCTCGGTATAATGAGCCACTATATAAGAAGCCATTTGCTCGACCTTGCCGGGTCCAGGGCTGCTTTTTCGCAAAATAGCTTCTTCTTTGGGGATGGTTTCAAGGGATGTTTTGAGGGCCAGGCGGCGCAACCGGGCCTCGATTTCGAGCAGGACAATCCCCGACTGCACCACCTGGCCGCTATGCAGGTCTTCGTTCCACTGCTGGAACAAGACCCGGTCGCGCTCGACATTGGTGCGGTCCCGGTCCACCAGGAGTTGGCCGTTCAGGATGGCCTCATTGAGAGGCGCGGGCAACTGCCAGCGTAGAAACGAGGCCAGCGGCAGGTGCAGCCAGTACATGCGGGTATCGTCGGGGAATTCAATCAACTGGTGCGGCATGGTCGCCCAGAAAAGGGCCAGTTGACCGGTTTCGACCCGGACCTTTTTTTCGCCAAAGAGATAAATAAGTGTCCCGGTTTCGACGAAATTCAATTCCACGTCATCGTGGCAGTGGGGCCATTGCATCAAATGAGGCGGGCCAAAGTGGCTGGCGAGACCCGGTTCCATGTGGTTTAAACTGGTTTTCATGTTAGGATACAGGAAATTTGACCGTGAAAAAAAGAAGTTTTTCCCAATTTTCTATTATACACTTGGTAATGAGGTTCCGCTATTAATAATTCGTTTTTAGAATTCCTTTGATGGAGAAGGAGTAACCAATGTCAAAAAAAATTACCTTCATCGGGGCAGGCAGCACCGTGTTTGCCAAGAACCTGATGGGCGACATCTGGGGTTTTCCCGAACTGGCAGACTCCCAGCTAACCCTGTTCGATATTGACCCCGAACGGCTCAAAACCTCCGAAATCGTGGCCCACAAAATCGCCCAGGCCCTCGGCGTCGACCCGGTCATCGAGACGACCACCGACCGCCGCAAAGCTCTCGATGGAGCCGATTACGCCATCTCGATGATCCAGGTCGGCGGCTACAAACCGTCCACCGTGATTGACTTCGATATTCCCAAGAAATACGGCTTGCGCCAGACGATTGCCGATACCCTCGGCATCGGCGGTATCATGCGTGGGCTGCGGACTATCCCGGCGCTGCTCGACATCACGAAGGACATGGAAGAACTTTGCCCGGATGTCACTTTCCTCCAATACGCTAACCCGATGGCGATGAACTGCTGGGCGATTAACCGGGCCAGCAAAATCAAGACGGTCGGCCTCTGCCACAGCGTCCAGGGCACCGCCGAGCAACTCGCCCACGACATCGGTATTCCGATCGACGAAATTAACTATACCAGCGCCGGGATTAACCACATGGCGTTTTATCTCAAATTCGAACGCAAAGGCGAAGACCTCTACCCGCAAATCCGCAAGGTGCTGGAAGAAGGCCGGGTGCCCGACTGGAACCGGGTCCGCTACGAGGTCTTTAACCGGCTGGGCTATTTCGTGACCGAATCGAGCGAGCATTTCAGCGAGTACGTCCCCTGGTTCATCAAGCGCGACCGCCCCGAACTCATCGAGCAATTCAATATCCCGCTCGACGAGTATATCCGGCGCTGTGAAAACCAGATTGCGGGCTGGGAAAAACTGCGAAGGGAGTACGAAGACCCCAACACCCAGATTGAGGTCAAACGCAGCCCCGAATACGGTTCGCTGATTATTCACAGCATCGAAACGGGCACCCCACGCGTGGTCTACGGGAACGTCGCCAACCGGGGCCTGATTGACAACCTGCCGCAGGGTTGCACCGTCGAGGTTCCGTGCCTGGTAGACAAAAACGGCCTGCAACCGACCAAAGTCGGGCAAATTCCGCCGCAGTTGGCCGCCGTGATGCAGACCAATATCAACGTCCAATCGCTGACGGTCGAAGCAGCCCTGACCGGCAACCGCGAGTATGTCTACCACGCCGCCATGATGGACCCGCACACCGCCGCCGAACTGGATTTGAGCCAGATTTATAGCATGGTGGACGATTTGCTGGAAGCTCACGGCGACTACGTCAGAATCTAATAAGGTCAGATAGTTTTAACAAGCAGACCCTTTTCAAGCCTGGTATACTCAATCCGACTTGAAAAGGGTCTATCAACTTTTATAGCAAGCTTTTATATGAAAGGGAGTAAGGCGGTGGCAGTCCTGGGAATTGACCTCGGCACAAGCTCGGTTAAGGCGTTAATTCTCGATAAAGCGGGGCGCACCCTGGCCCTGGACAAAGCCGCCTACCCGGTCGAGGCTCCCCAACCCGGTTGGGCCGAAAGCGACCCCGCCCGCTGGTGGCACGCCACGGTTGAGACGGTCCGGTCGGTCCTGGCCCAACTCCCGGCATCTGAAAAAATCGAAGGTATCGGACTGAGCGGGCAAATGCACGGGGTCGTCCTGGCGGATGAGACCGGCCAACCGCTCCGCCCGGCCATCCTATGGGCCGACACGCGGGCCACCGCCGAGCTTGATACCTACTGCAACTTACCCCACGCGACCCTTTTACGGCTGGCGAACCCGTTAGTGGCGGGAATGGCCGGTCCCTCGCTGGCCTGGGTGAAAAAGCACGAACCGGAAGTTTTTCGGAAAATTCATGTGGCTTTGCAGCCGAAAGATTGGGTCCGGCTGCGCCTGACCGGGGAAATCGCCACCGACCCCAGCGACGCCTCGGCCACCCTGCTCTACGACCTCCCGGCGGACGGCTGGGCCGAAGACGTTTTCACCGCGCTCGGTCTGAACCGCGAATTATTTCCCCAGATAAAACCCTCGGCAGCCTGCGGCGGTGAACTTTCAAAAACGGCGGCGGTAACTCTCGGCCTGCCTGCGGGTATACCGGTGGCGGTCGGCGGAGGTGATACCCCGGTCGCGGCCCTCGGCACCGGGCTTTTAGAGCCGGGCCTGGCCCAACTGACGCTCGGCACCGGGGCCCAGCTTATCCAGCTTTACCGCGAACCTTTAGCGGATAAGACAGGCCGCACCCATCTTTACCGGACGGTCGTTCCCGGTAGCTGGTATGGCATGGCGGCGGTCCAGAACTGCGGATTGGCCCTCGACTGGGTCCGGCAAACTCTAGGCGCGACCTGGGACGAGTTTTACACCAGCGCGGCCACAGTTGCGCCAGGCGCGGAAGGGGTCACTTTTCTGCCTTACATGGTCCACGAACGCGCCCACCAGCCCCATTCGCAACAGGGCGGTGCCTTTACGGGTTTGAAAACCAACCACCGCCGCGAACACCTGCTGCATGCAGCCCTGGAGGGGGTCGCTTTTGGGGTGCGATTGGCCCTGGAAGCCCTGCCGAAAGTGGATAGAGCCCCCTATTTGCGGCTGTCCGGGGGCGGCAGTCTGCACCCGGCCTGGCGGCAGATGCTGGCCGATATTCTGGGCGTGGAATTGGTCGCGGTCGATACCGCCAACGCCTCGGCGCGTGGGGCCGCTCTTTTAGGCGGGCTTGTCGCGGGAACCTGGCCCGATGCCCAATCTACCGCAGAATTAGCCCCTGCAAAGGAAAATTCCACTTACCCCGATACCACCCGGCAACCCCTCTTTGAGGCCGCCTACTCGCGTTTTATAGACCTCTCAAAAACACTTTCTCCTACAAATTAAATCCTCAATAAATTTTTAATTAAATTGTTGCAGAGATAATTAAATCCGTACTTCTGATAATAAATTAATATTTGAAATTCAATTAGTTAATATTACAATATTAACAACGATGTTACACCATCTTTGGAGACTTGTATTTTGCCTACAGGATAAACCAGAAAGGAAATATTTAATGGCTCGTTATCAAGTTACTTGTGTCACTACAAGAGACAACACTCATGAAGGAATCACTTTCTTAGCAGGTCCTAATTTTCAAGGGACAAAACAACAAGTTATTAACTCTATAAACAACGGGAATGTGTTTTACGTTATTGACAGATACAACAGTAGGGAGTCAATTGTGGAAATCGTAAAGGATAGTGTAAGGGGAGATTATCTGCGTACCTCTGCAGATGGTTTTTACAATAACAACTTACTATCCTTACCTTCCTGCTAATTTACAAACAAAAAAAGGCCACTTTCTCGGTAGTGGCCTTGTGTTTTGTGGGTTAGCTTTTGGAGCTAAAGGTTAATAATCTACAGGATAGAGCTTAGCGGCCTCCGTGGTGTCCGCCCATGCCACCCATACCGCCCGGTCCCATCTTCCCGCCAGGGCCGCCAGGCATACCGGGGCCACCGGCCCCAGGCCCGGCAGGACCACCGACATTCACGACCGAAGCGGTCATCTTGCCGCTGGAGTCGACCGACCCCTCGGCGTTGATAAACTCACCGGTCTTGACATCGCTAAGGGAAGCGGTCTGGTTCGGGCCGTTCTGGTACTTGGTATCGGCGGTAACCTCGATGGTCCGGCTGGTGCCGCGCTCGTCAATGACAATCGTCGAGCCATTCACGCTGGTCACTTTCCCGGCGTAATGGGGCAGTTGGATGTTAACCTGCAAAGCGGTCAGGCTGTTGCCATCGCTGCTGAGCGTGCCTTCCGCGTTAACTCGGTCGCCGACCGCAATTGCGGACAACTGGCTGCTCTGGCCGCCTTTGGTGTAAGTGGTGCTGTCGCTAACCGTGATGGTCCTGGTGGTCGTCACCGGGGTGCTGCTATTGCTAGAACTACCGGTTGACGGGGTCGCGGAAGGAGTCGCAGTGGAGGAGCCGTTTCCGTTATTACCCCTGGGTCCGGGACCGCCCGGTCTTCCACCGAAACCGCCCCGACCTGCTACTTCAACCGTAATGGTGTTGCCACTGATAGCCGTCACCGTGCCGCCCAGGTGGTCGTGGATGACATTAACGACCTGGGTCGTTATGGAACCGTCCGAGTTCTTCTGCCCGGCTACCTCGACCCGGTCCCCCGTTTTGAGGTCTGAAGTCGAAAGGGTTTTGCCCGCATCCTGGACCGTAACCGAGGAGCCAAACGTAACCTTTACGGTCGTGTTGTTCGGTCCGGTCAGGGTCAGGCCGCTGGAATCAACCGCGCTGATGGTGCCTCCCGCGCGGTCGAGGACGACATCAATGGCCGTCACGGTCACAGTGCCGTCGGAGGCTTTGGTCGTCCGCACATTCACCCGTTCGCCGACTGCCAGGTCGCTCAAACTGATTTTCTTCCCGGCTTCGGTATAGACGGTGCTGTCGTTTACGGTCACGGTTGTGGTGATACTATCGCCGTGTTTGATGGTGATGGTATTGCCGCTGATGGCGCTGATAGTGCCGCCCGGACCACCACCCATCATTCCCATCCGTCCGGGACCACCCGCGAAACCACCGTGCATGCCGCCTTTACCCTGCGTAGTGGTCTGGCCGTTATTCGCGGTGGGGGTCTGGTTCGAGCCGGAACCGGTCGAAGGAGTAGCCGACTGGCTGGGGGTCGTAGTCTGGGCGTTGGTGGTACGGGTTTGCCCCAGGAGCGAAGTACCGCCAAACGCTACCGCCAGGGCCAGGGCCGCCCCGCCAAGCGCGCCATATAATTTCTTCTTACTTTTTCTAATAGTAGGGTTTAGCCGGGGAGCCTCGTCGCGCCCGGTTTCGGGGTTAAAACTCATTTTGCATCCTTCCTTTGTAGCCGCTTGATAGTAATTTCTTTTTATCCCTCGCAATTACTTGCCTTATAAAGGGAAGTTATCTAAAGAAAATTCCCCTCTGGCCCGGCCTGCGCCCTTAGCAATGGAGCGCCTACCGGGAGATTACCACCGCTCGATTTCAGACTGGCCGCCCCGTTGGGCGGGGCTGCATTCGAGTAGTCGTGGTATCAGGATAAAACCGTAAACTGAAACAATCCTGAGAGGAGCGTTAAGTTTTTCTAAGATTTGTTTGCAATGTTTGCGTGAGGCCGCTCCATATTGTAAAATCTAGAAAACTGGAGGATGACAAAGCCCGATCAATGACGACCGGCAAGTTAGTAGCAGTGACTAACTTGGTCCTGGGTACTACAGGAAACGGTCACTCACGGGAAATAGCATGTTAGACGAAACCGAGGTAACAGAGAAAAACACCGGAAGGCCGGTGCTAAATGCTTCGCGGACTAAAATATACACACTTCTGAGCCGGGTTGGGCTGGGGTTGTTAATCCTGGCCGGGATAGCCTGGCTGTTGACTTTTCCTACCTTCCAACTCGTCCAGGCGGTCCTTTCCGGCGACCTATCGATTTTCCAGCCACGCCAGCCTGCCGGGCTGGAAGCCTTCTTCCGCAATTACCCCCAGATAATCTGGTTTGGTTTCGGTCTTGGGGCCCTGCTCTTTTTCGCCTTCCGGCAAACCCCGGTTACTGCCGAACCCTTTCCCCCCACAGGTGAAAAGGCGGAAGCTGCTCCGGGCTTGAAGAAATCGGACTGGTCCGCGGACGGGTCCGTTCCAGGTTGGGCCGGGACGGCATGGTGGGGAACCGGTATCGTGGCATTGGGTCTAATCCTGGTCCTGGCCGCAGTTCTTCGGATAGGCAACGCCCGCAATATCGGGGCAACCGACCTCATCCGCACCGATTATGACGAGGGGGTCCACTCGACAGCCGCCCTGCTGATGACCCAGGGCAAATCAATTTACCAGGATTTCTTTCTGACTCAGCCGCCGGTTGGGCCGTTTTTATGGTCAATCCCTTTGCGGTTGAACGGTACCGACTGGGGTGGCCTGACCGATTTCCTGCGGTTGCGCCTCTTTACCTCCCTTATCGCCCTGGTCACGATTGCACTTGTCTACCTGACCGGGCGGAAGCTGGGCGGCAAATGGGCCGGGCCTATTGCCGGGGCTATCGCGGCTTTCACCCTGGCCGTAGATGGGAGCGCGGTCCGCACCGAGCAGCAAATCATGCTCGAACCGCTGGTCAATGTCTTTACGGCGGCGGCTATCTTTGCCTTTGTAAATATCGTACCCGGCGAAACCCGGAAAAGTCGTCGTTGGATAATCTGGCCGCTGGCGGCTGGCCTTCTGGCCGGGCTGGCCGTGTCGGTAAAAATCCCGGCCCTGGCTGTTGTCCTGGGGCTGGGTTTAACCCTGGTGGCGTGGCGCTACTGGCGCGGCCTGGGGCTGTTTGGGGCCGGGGTAGTGGGCGGTTATCTCGTTGCCAGCGCCGGGTTCTTGATTGCTTCCGGCTCGGCTTTTATAAAGGAAGCCTATCTTTACCAGCTTTTGCGGCCTTTTAACAATATCGCGACCACCGGGCAATTCTCCACCGAAACGACCCTGACCGCCTTTGATTACCTGGCCCGCACGCCTTACCTGGGTTTCACCCTGCTGATGGCAGGGCTGGGTCTTGTGGCGATTGTGCTGCGCTGGGCAACCCGCTCCGGTGGCGAAAACTGGCTCCCGGTCACGCTGGTGGCGGTCGTAACGCTCTTTCTTTACACCGGTAAGGCCGGGTTCTTCCCGCACTATTACGACCATATGGTCCTGCCCCTGGCGTTAATGGCGGGTGGCGTGGTCAATTTCAAACTGCCGCGTACAATGCCCTGGCAGCTACAGGCCGGGGTGGGTGGCGCCCTGGCCCTGGGACTGGCGCTCTTGCTCTGGCCCGCCGTCAATTTCTCGCTGTCCAACCCCAGCCTTCCCGAATGGAGCCAGGAGCGGGCGGTAGACGCCACCTTCAATAACCTGGACCTGAGCGATGACGGAAAACTTTTGACCTGGGATGCTCGTTATAGTTTTATCATGGGGCAACCCCTGACGGTAGATGCCAATAACCAGTACGTGGTCGATAGCGCCGCCTATGTCGAGTACCTGGGGTTGGGACTATCCCACCAGAACCTGGCTAGCGCCGTTAGCAAAGCCTTATTTGATAAAGGTTCAGGCGATATGCGGCAGTTACGCTATATCCCGCTGGTCCAGAACGACCTTTACGGGGCAGCCCAGAAGTCGGACTTCGTCCTGGTAGAGGCGCGGGCTGATTCGCAACTGACCAACCAGACGCTCGAAACCCTGAAGGCCAATTTTATCAACCGGCTCGATACCCAGGACATTGATGTTTATGTAAACCAACGCCAGATGGAGTATAAATCGGGCGCGAAGTTTGGCGATAATATCCAGCTTGTCGGCTTTGACTCAGATAATCAGCTTAAACTTACGCCCGAAAATCATAAAATCCCGCTCACTCTTTTCTGGCGAGGTACGGCCAAAATTCAGGATAATTACGTCATTTTCTTTCATTTATTGAACGAAAAAGGCGAAACGGTGGCCCAGCGCGATACGGCACCGCGCTACGGCCAATTGAATACTACTCAATGGACTCCCAACGAATTGTTTGATGACGACCAATCTTTGGAAGTTCCGGCCAACTTACCGCCGGGCCGCTACAAAATCGAGTTAGGCATGTACCGGCCCACCGACGGAAAACGACTTAGTGTGACACAAGCAGCACCGGGACAACAGGTCACCTCAGGAGGAGACAGTTTAATTTTATTCGAGGTAAATATCGTTGGGTTATAAAATTCAAATGATTGCGCCCACTTCCTTTTTCGCCGATACGGGCTGTCACGTCCGTATTCTCGAAGAAATCCGCAGCCTACAGGAAGCCGGGCACGAAGTAGTGGTGTGTACCTACCATACCGGGGACCCGGTCGAGAACGTAGATATTCGGCGCAGTCTCGATGTTCCCTGGTTAAAAAGGGTCCAGGTCGGCAGTAGCCGCCACAAACTCTATTTTGACGCCATGCTGACTTTTAAGTCGGCCTGGGTCGCCTTCCGGTTCAAACCGGACATTATCCACGCCCACCTTCACGAAGGCGCGTTGATTGGTTTTCAGCTTAAATGGTTGCTGCGCCTTGGTAAAGCGCCTCTTATCTTCGATTTCCAGGGCTCGTTAACCAGCGAAATGCAGGACCACCATTTTCTAAATAAAAACGGCCCTTTCTACAAACCGACCCTGTGGCTCGAAAGACTTATCAACCGGATGGCCGATAAAATAATCACCAGTTCCCACAACGCCACCCAGGTCTTGAAGCGCGATTTTAAGGTGCCAAAAGACCGGGTCACGACCGTGGGCGACCGGGTCAACCTGGAGAAATTTCACCCGGTCCGCTCCGAGGAAGACCGGGAGGAGGTGGCTCGCCTGAAAGAAACCCTTGGTATTCCTGCCGACCGCAAGGTAGTCGTCTATCTTGGGTTGCTGGCGACCTACCAGGGGACCGACCTGCTTCTGGAAGCGGCCAGCCTTTTGAAAAAAGAAATGCCGGAAGCTTTCTTCGTGGTTATGGGCTATCCCGGGGTGGACAGCTACGCCCGCAAGGCTGAAGAATTAGGTCTGCGCGACCGGGTTATTTTCCCGGGCCGGATTCCTTTCAAAGATGCCCCCCGCTACCTGCGGATTGGCGACGTGGCGATTACGCCCAAGATGAGCGCGACCGAAGGGGCCGGGAAAATCCCGATTTACATGGCGACGGGTTTGCCAGTGGTCACTTTCGATACGCCGGTCAGCCGGGAATTCCTGGACGACCTGGGCAGTTACGCCACCTATGGCAGCGCCCGCTCCCTGGCCGACCGCCTAAAGGAGTTGTTGTCGGATAACGCGGGCCGGGTGGAACTGGGCCGGAAAATCCGCGAAAAGGCCGAACACGACCTGGGACGCCACGTGACCCGCCGCGAACTGGAAGCGGTCTACCGGGAAGCTTTTAAACGAATAGGCCGGGGCGCTCCCCGGACCGGGACCGAACTGGGTGTGGCCGCCGATAGCGGGCACGATACCCAACTCGACCGGGACGGTATCGCGAACCCTTTTGACCTGCCTGAGGTCGCTAACGGACAAACGCGCCCTCTCCCCGAACAATTTTAAGGGGTTCGACTTTTAGACGTTCTATACTTGTGTGCGTCCCGGTGTCGTATTCCGGTAAAATAGTGAATAAGCTGAGATTGCCCGTTTCGTAGGCGGGCTAAATTTTTAGAATTTTGAAGGTCGAGTTAGCCTTCACACATGGCATATAGTCAGGAATTGAATCACGTTTTACGTCTGCCCATAAAGGGCACGTTCAACGTTGCACGATACAAGGAGAGTATTTTGGAAGCAATTGCACTTACCCGTGGGGTTCCGGCGGAAGAAGCCCTGCCCGCCGCGAAAATCGGCGAGGCCCTCGAAGCGGCTTTACAGAAGAATGGTCCCGTCATTTTGCAGTACGGTAACATCGGAGGCTACCCGCCCCTGCGCCAGTACCTGGCCGAACAGTACAAAGTCAACCCTAACGAAATTTTAATCGGCAACGGTTCGCTCCACCTGCAAGACCTGTTCGCCGGGACGGTTATCAAACCGGGCGACACGGTCCTGACCGAGCAGCCCTCTTATGACCGGGCTATCAAGACTTTCCGGCGGCGCGGCGCGAAGGTCTACGGCGTCCCGATGGAAGCGGACGGCCTGAACCTGGCCCTCCTGGAAGAAGAACTCAAACGGCAAGTCCCGGCTTTCCTCTACATTGTGCCGGACTTCCAGAACCCCGCCGGGCTCAGCACCTCTTACGAGAAACGGAAAGCGCTGGTCGAACTGGCCGATAAATACAATTTCTGGATTATCGAGGACGTGCCCTACCGCAACCTGCGCTACCGGGGCGAGGCGATTCCGCTCCTGCGCGAAATCAACCCGGCCCATATCGTCACGATGAGTTCGTTTAGCAAGCTGATAAGCCCGGCTTTGCGGGTCGGTTATATGGTGGCTCCGGCGGACCTGATTGCCAGAGTCACCCGCCTGGCCGAAGAAACGATCCTCTCCCCGGTGCTACCAACCCAGGCGGTCGTGGCCGAGTTCGTCCAGCGGGGCTGGCTGGACGAGAATATCGCCAGCCTGAAGGCCCTTTACGAGCCGCGCCTTGACGCCATGATTGCGGCTATCCGCAAATACCTGCCGGACGTGACCTTTACGCCCCCGGACGGTGGTTTCTTCGTGAGCATCGTTTTGCCGGAAACGGCCAACTACGCCAACCTGGTCGAACGCGCCCAGGCCGTCAAACTGGCCCTGACCGACGGCAAGACCTTCTTTGCCGACCCGCTTCCCGGGCAGGACGACACCGTGAAAGACCGTTTCGTCCGGTTGCCCTTCTGCGCGATAACCCCGGCCCAGATTGAGGAAGGCGTCCGCCGCCTGGCCGAACTGGTTAAATAATTTACAGGTTTCGTAAGCTGTTTGTAATGTTCTCTCTGCTATGATTGACTCATAAATGAGAGAGCTTGCGGGCGGTTGTAAAAGGTGGCGGTGCCGAATCGGGTTATCGGCCCTGCCCCCTCTTCAAGAGCGAGAAGAGGCTTTTACAACCGCTCCGGTGGCGGTATCCCGCCGCTAACTAACCCACCAATCAGTTACCCTAAACAAATTACAAACAGTCTTAATCTAGTTTCAACCCACTCTTTTCTTTTCCCAACTAACTAAGACACCACTGGCTACCTGTTCGGGCCTTTTTTTGTGCCCGGAATTTTGACGCGCCCCCAAAACAAGCGTTTTATGGAAAACCTGAATGCGGAGTACTCAGCGGGAAAATGAAAAATCGTAGTCTACTCTTATTTGCGGCCCTGGTGACCTCGGTTATCAGCCTCCAACTCGGCACAGCCTGGGCCTATTCGGAAACCAGCGGCCCCCTAATCAACCTTTTAGTCACCCATCCCGGCCAGGCGACGGCCAACCAGAACTATCGCGAAACTCCCCTCCAGGACTTAAACGAGCGCCGGTACATCCGGCTCAGTGGCGGCTGGGAATGGCAAGCCGGGCCGAGCGGCGATATGAACCTGGCCGTCAGCCGCTACAACGACGTGACGATTGAAGGCACTTTTAACGGTAGCTGGCTCGAACTCTACGCCCGGCAGCGCGGGCAAGCCTTCGATTTGCAGCTCGATACAAATACCCTCGCCCACCTGACTATGCCCAACACCGGACAGTTCGGCTACTTTCGTATCATCAACGCCCCCACAAAAGCGCTCCATACCTTCCGCTTACGACTGACCAACCGGGCAGGTGGCACCCTGGAAGCCCTGACTTTCCGCACCAACGGGCGCTGGAAACCGACTGCCTTCGCAGCCCGGACCCGTCTGATGGGCTTCGGGTCGTCCACGATGGATTTTTGCGGTATAACCTGGGGACTGGCCGAGGCCAAAGGCTGGGAAACTATCAACCGGGGGGTCGGTGGCAGCACCGTAACCGACCAGGGCCAATACTGGGTCCAGCGGGATGTATTACCGTTCCAGCCGGACGTGGTGCTGGTAAATTATGGCTCGAACGACTGGTACGGTAAACTTCCGCTCGATAATTTCAAAACGGCTTACCTGAACATGCTAAACCAGCTTTCGGCAGGATTGCCCAAAGCCCGCTTCGTGGTGCTGGGGCTGTTCCCACGCCAGGGTGGGAACGAAAGTAGTCGGGTCCAATTCAACCAGGCTATCCAGGATGATATTGCCGCTTCGGGCCTGAAAAACCGGACTCAGTATGTCGAGGTCAAGGGCTACAACTACAAGACCGACAGCATTGACGGCACCCACCCGAAACCGGAAGCGGTCGCAAGGTTCTTCGTACCGCAACTGCTGCCCTATCTCGGAAATGATACAAAACAGGCTGCATGAATTGTGACAATGGTATTGTCACGTTTTAACAGGTTTGCGTGGTAAAACATGGCTCTGGAAAAGGCCAAACTGCCATCGAGTGAATCGTTAAAAACTCGGATTAATTTACAAAAATTGCCTGTTGACAAAATTGCGTACGGGTGATAGAATCTTGGTGTCGGGAGGAGGGCAGTCAGCAATCTAAGGATAGCTGTTCTGCTCTTCTTTATTTTTTGCCTTTTTTCCCCAAAAAGCGTATCCTATAACTCGGCCAGGCCAAAACTTTTCCTTTAATTTCTAATTTATCGCCCGGCCTGGATAATGGTTGAGATATTGCGCTTCAAGTCTTTTTCTTTCCTGATTAAAACTGTCCTTTCATTAGCCGGACTGGGTTTTAGCGCCCTGTTATTGGCGGCCTGTGGTTACCCGACCCCACCGGGCGGAGGTGGCCTCACCCCCTATGTGGTCGTGATAACGCCGACCCCGCTTCCCCAGACCGATACCGCCGCCCCGGCCTCACCCACTTTCGCACCGACCGCGACCCCGGTAGCTTCGGTGGCTATCGCGGCGACCATTCCGCCCAACACCCCCGCGCCCACTCCCAAATATACGCCAACCCTGCCCGTAGTGGGCGACCAGTATACGGTCCAGGCCGGGGATACTCTTTTTGGCATCTGCAAGCGGTTGGGGGTGAATTACGATGACATTGTGGCGCTCAATAACCTGAAAGACCCGGACAATCTCCAGGTGGGCCAGGTCTTAAAGATTCCTCCTCGGACTTCCAGCGTGCTTGGCCCGACCGCCACGCCAACTCCCAACTCCTGACGGTTGACGCTGGTCGCGCCTGCGCATATAATCGAGTGTAAGTAAAACACTTTTACCGGGAGGATTTATGGCTGAACCGGACCTGAAAACCACCCAGAATAGCTCCCCACCCCAGCCGGGCCAGTTACAACCCGCCGACCTGGCCTACCTGGCAACCTACCAGGCCAGCGATTACGAACGCCCCTCCGTCACGGTGGATATTGTCATTTTGACCGTGTTTGAGCAGGATTTGAAGGTCTTGCTCATCCGGCGTAAAATGCCACCCTACCAGGGCTTATGGGCGGTGCCGGGCGGCTTCGTGGGAATCAGAGAAAGCCTGGATGAAGCAGCTCGCCGCGAGTTGCGCGAAGAAACCGGCGTGGAAGATGTCTACCTTGAACAGCTTTACACCTTTGGCAACCCCGACCGCGACCCCCGCACCAGGGTCATAACGGTAGCCTATTTTGCTCTGCTGGAAGCCGGGAAAGTCAAAACGCTGCGGGCCGGGACGGACGCGGGCGAAGTAACGTGGTGGTCCATGTATAAACTGCCCGAACTGGCTTTCGACCACCGCCAGATTCTCGATTACACCCTGCAAAGGCTGCGCGGCAAACTGGGCTATTCCAACATCGCCTACCAACTACTGCCCGAAAAATTTACCCTGACCGAACTGCAACGGGTCTACGAGGTTATCCTGGGCGAGAAACTCGATAAGCGTAACTTTCGCAAGAGCCTATCCATCCGCGACCTCAACCAGCCCAGCGACAACAAAAAGACTTACATGCTGGAAGAACTGCCCGAAACCCGGCCCGGCGGCAATTACGGCCCGACCAAGCTTTTCCGGTTCATTGACCGGGTCGAGAAAATTATCAGTTAACCGGGGTATCTAATTTTAAGCGGAACGGACCTTGCTAATTTCTCCCCGAACTCTTTATATAAACTCTTGTAGAAACGAGTATTAAACGTAGAAAGAGGTGTGAAAATGGACGAAACAATCCGGGTGAACACGGCAGACGATATTTCTCCCATCCCTGAAAAAAGCACCCCTATTGATACAACCAACCTTCTTGAAGGCGCGACACCGGGCGGCGATGAGCTACCCCTCGAAGACGTGAGCCGCTCCGAAAATTCGACTGACCCGGACGTGGCGAACCTTGTCGGGCAGATTGGACGGTTGAGTTTTAACCTGATGGCCTTACCGCTAAACCTTCTGCCGAGCCAGTCCCGTTATCACGCCAAGAACTCGCTGCGGGAAGGCTTTATGGCTTTCAAATCGCTGGTGGATGAGGTCGCTACCGGCATTGATGAAAGTATCGCCCGGACTCAGCGAGCCACCAACCCGGCCAAAATTAAAGTTGAGGAAAAGTCCGCCGCCCCCGAAAAGATTCAAGTCAATGACGAAGACGACATCGTCGGCAAAGGGGCGGTCTAAAACCCTAACGGGCTAGAAAGGGCGGCATTTATGCGTGACAAGACTGCCCAGGTAATCTTATCCGAGCCTGACCAAAAACTATTGAGCCAGTTTGAAAACGCGGTGGAATTTGCCATCGAAACCAATAAAAAAGGTTTGCAGGCCGGGCAGACCCTTTATATCGACTCCGAATTGAAACTCTCCCGCCAGGTCGCCGGTATTTTGCGGTCGAACTTGCGAAAAGCGGGCTGGAAGCATGTGCGCCTCTACGAAGACGAAAACGGCAAGACGGTCATTGAACTGGCCCGCTCGACTTTTGGCAATCTTTTCAAATTTATTTTTCATGTCCTTTCGGGACGAGCGGCGCGGTCTTAACGATTTCCCAGGAGAATTCTTTTAAATTATGAAACGACTTACTATCGCAGAAGCCACCGAACTTGCCATCGCCAAAATGCGGCGGCACGGGGTAGACCAGGCCGAGGCCGAAATCGCGGCCCCGATTTACCTGGAAGGGGAGTTAGCCCAACGGCCCTCCCACGGGCTGCGCCATTTACGCAACAACCTCGAACAGTTCCGCCTGGGGGCCGACCGCCGCACTCCGCTCCAAATCTTGAACGAGACACCGGTCTCGGCCCTGGTCGATGGCGGGTTCCATCACGCCTACTTCGTGAACCATACGGCCATGGAACTGGTCATCAAAAAGGCCGGGATTAGCGGGCTGGCTATGGTGGCGGTCCGCAAGTCGGGCGGAAGCGGAATACTCTCCTACTATACCCGTACGATTGCCGAGGCCGGGTTTATCGGCCTGGTGCTGGCGAACGCCCCGGCAACGGTCGTCCCGACCGGCGGGCTCGAACCGTTAATAAGCACGAACCCGATTTCGGTCGGGATACCCCGGCGCAAGGGTGGGCCTATCCTGCTGGATATGGCGACCTCGGCGGGGACTTTTAACCAGATTTTACAGGCCCAGGTCAGCGGCAAACCCCTGGCCGAAGGGGTGGCCCTGGGGCCGGACGGCCAGATTACGACCGACCCGCACGCCGCCCTCAACGAACACGGGCGGCCTCGCCTGTTGCCACTGGCCGGGTACAAAGGTTTCGGCCTGGGCCTGGTTATCGAACTCCTGACGGCTGCCGGGAGCGGCGGCTCGTTAGGCCGCCAGGAAGGTTATGTCCACAGCCCCGACTTTTTCCACGCCCTTTTTATCGCCTACCGCCCCGACCTCTTTGTCAGCCTGGACGAATTTAACGACCGGGTGGACCAGTTCGTAAGCGACCTTTACACGATCCCGGCGGTGCCGGGGTCGGGTGGCCCCCGCCTCCCCGGCGACGAAACCAACCGCAAACGGGCCGAAACGCTGGAGCGGGGCTATATTGACCTCGAAGACGCTACCTACGAATTTTTGCTGAACTGAGTTAACTTACTCCTGCCGGGTCAGGCGGTCTTTCGCAACCAGACCGACCCTTTAGCGGGCAGAGTTAGCTTGAGAAGGCCGTCCTCGACCACAAAGGGAGTATCGCCCAAAAGGGGCAGCCATTCGCCCGCCGCTTCCCCGTCAAGCGGGATAGCCAGTTCGGCAGGAGTGTCGCCGTTGTTAAAGACCGCCAGGGCCCGGTCGTCCTCGAAACGGCGCAGAATGGCATAAGCGGTGGCGTCGGCGTAAACGGTTGAAACGTCCCCGTATTTTAAGGCCGGGCTGGTATGGCGGGTGTTAATAGCGGTGCGGTAGTAGCCGAGCAAATCCTGTTTCTGGTCGAGTTTATCCCAGGGGAAAGGTCGGCGGCTATCCTCGGCGAACTTGCCCTCTATACCAACCTCGTCGCCATAATAAATCATCGGGACGCCCGGATAGGCCAGCATAAAGCTAACCGCCAGCTTGACCTGGTCGGCCTGGCCTTCCAACTTGGTCATCAGGCGAATGGTGTCGTGCGAGCCGAGCAGGTTTAGCTGGGCCATAAACTGGTCGGGTGGAGTATCCCGGCGCAGGGTTTCCAGGCGGTCGTCCAGTTCGAGCGAACTCAGTTTGCCGCCCGCCCAGCCGCCGACCGAATAGGCAAAACGGTAATTCATGGTCGCGTCGAAGCTGTCGCCAAGCAGGCGGTGGGTCGCGTCACCCCAATCCTCGGCGATAAGATAGGCTTCCGGGAAAGAACGGCGCACCGCCACCCGGAAACGCCGCCACCATTCATCGGTAATCCAGGGCGTCACATCGGTCCGCCAGCCACCCGTACCATAACCGAGCCAGTGTTGGGCCACACCCCCCTTGCCAAAGAAAAATTCCTCTACTTCGGGACATTCGACAAACTCCGGCATATCTGTCACTTCGAGCCAGCCCTCCCACGAGTCGGGCCACTCTTTGAAGGTGAACCAGCGATAGTAGGGCGAGAGTTTATCGGCGCGGGCAGCCTTGAAATAGACACTATCCTGGGAACAGTGGTTAAAGACCCCATCGAGCAGCACCCGGATACCCCTGGCCCCGGCCTTTTCAATCAACTCGCGCAGGTCGGCCTCGGTACCCAGGCGCGGGTCAATTTTGAAATAGTTCATGGCGTCATAGCGGTGGTTCGTGGGCGACTCAAAGACGGGCGTAAAATAGATTGTGGTTATGCCAAGCTCTTTGATATAGTCCAGCCGCTCGATTACGCCCCGGAAATCCCCACCGTAGAAGTCGCGGCCTTTCGGGGGGGTTTCCGGCACCTCGTCCTCCCAGGTCTTTAGCAACACGGGATACTGGTAAGTCGTTTGCGCTCCCCTGGTAAGACTGGTTGGGTCGCCTTTGGCGAAACGGTCCGGGAAAATCTGGTAGGCGACCTGCCCGGCAACCCATTTGGGCGGTTGGCCGTGCGGGTTATAGACAGCGATACGAAAATCCTGGTCGGTCCAGACCCCGAACCAGGGCTCCGTAACCCCTTCAAGCTGGCGGCGTTCCCGGATAGTCGTGCCATCGGCCAGGATGAAGTGATAGCTGAGCAAGGTCGGCTCCTGGGGCAGTAAAACCGTGGTTTGCCACAAATTCTCCCCGGCGAGAGCCAGGGCGACCTGCCAGGGGTTCTCCCGGCGAATATCCTTGAAGACGGCTTCGGGGAAAGCATCGGCGGGCGCTTCCAGTTCGAGCCGGACCGGCGTCGAAACCGGCGAAGCGGCGGGCACAACGTGCGGTAATTTTCCCTGGCGTAAATTCCGGGCTATCAGCCGGTTGATTTCTCGTTCAGGCATGGCTAACCTTCTTACAAATTTTAAGAACTCAAAATTTTCAAACCACTTTGGAACAGGGGTGTAGGGCTGCTACAAATAATAAACTGTGGGAAGCCCGGCCCACAGTGTAGTCTTTGCCCAACCGCTCGTCAAGACGGCACTGGCGGCTCTAGGTCTAACGGACTAGACCACATCGTACGCAGGGCCTAACATCAATCGCATCGTTTAGCCGTGTTTAGTTTTATATAAAGGCGTTAATATGATAATGCACACGATACCATAAGAACGAATGGAATTATCCCAAATTCAAATTAGAATCACCATAATAACAATCAGGATTTTCAAGATGTACAACAAACTTGCCAGATTTAATGGGCCGCGCTGCGCCTGTTGTGGGGTGAACTACCAGCCCCGAATGTTGCGGGACGGTACCATGTCGCAGACCTGCGGGCAAACCGCCTGCGTAAGCCGCTGGAGCCGGAAAAAAGGACCGGCAAACACCGGCTTGAGAGGTTTCAATGCCAGAGCCATCTAAGGAATACCAGCAGTTCTGGCAGAATTTTCTAGGAACCCAACCCGACCCGGAATTCGTCAACGAGAGATTTTACGAAAGTTTCCATTTCAGCAGCACCCAGGAACTGGCAAACGAACTGGCCGGGCTAGTGCTTGACGGTACCAAGACGGCCACCTCGGCCCTTATCTGGGAAAACGAAGCGGAAAATAAACCGCTGGTCCTGCCGGGCCTTTACAGCATAGTTACCGACTGGGAGGGTCACCCGGTCTGCGTCATCGAAACTACCGAGGTCAGAATTAAACCTTTCAAAGATATTGATGCCGAGTTTGCCTACGATTACGGCGAAGAAGCCCGGACCCTGGAATGGTGGAAAGAAGCCATGTGGGAGTCGTACAGTCAGGTTTGCGCCGAGCTGAACAAGACCCCCTCGCCGGATATGCTGCTAATCTGCGAACGCTTCAAGGTAGTCTATCCCGAACGGAATTAGACAGGGTCAACTTTACAATGTAGCCCTTTATGGAACAGGTACCATCCATCTTACTCTAACTTTTATAGGCACAGAAAATGAGCCGACTACTAGCGGCTCATTTTTCTTTTATATTTTTTTACTTGCTTAATCCGCAATTCAATACCCCTGGATTACTTCAATACTCGAAACCTGATTTCAGTACCCCCACCTGGCAAGTCAAATACTTTGACTTTTTCGAGTTTAATCTCGGCCTTTTCCAGGTTCTCAAACAACCGCAATCCACCGCCCAGTAATACCGGCATAATGTCGATTTGGAGTTCATCAATCAACCCATTTTTTAGACATTGCTGGATTGTATTTGCACCGCCGACGACCGTCACATCTTTGTCACCTGCTGCTACCTTTGCCTGGCGGATCAGACTTTCAACGCCATCGGTGACAAAATGAAACGATAATTTATCATTCTCCCCCCTGGCGACAACGGTTGGGACACTATGCGTCAAAATAAAGAGCGGCACCTGAAATTCATAATCTGTAAAGTCTCCCTGGCACATTTCATAGCTGGTTCTTCCCATAACTACCGACCCGGTGGTAGCAAAAGTTTCTTGCATAAGATCGGTTTTCAATAACTCATCGAAAGCAGGGTAAAGAACCGCGAAATTACCGTCCTGGCCCTTCACAAACCCATCAAGTGACATTGTCATTCCGGCGACTATTTTTCCCATAATCTTATCCCTCCTGTTTATTGTGATTCACCTCAAAAAAGGCAACCTGTCATTGAATTACCGGTATATCGTAATACAGCAAGGGTGAGGAGTCTTGAATAATAACGCAATTTACTCTGATTAGAATAAAGCTATTATAGGGGTAGTCAGAATTTCGGCAGGTGTAAGCCCAATGAAATGTTTTAGTGACCTGGTCAGATGGGCCTGGTCACTATAGCCCGCCTTGTAGGTAGCATCCAGGATCGATACCCCTTGTTTTAGAAGGGTAGCCGCATAACGGGCGCGTTCGATTTGCCGGATAGTTCTCTGAGACAACCCGGTCGAAAGCAGGTAACGATATTGAACGGAGCGTAACGACATTTTTGGCGGAAATCCTTGCTGGATTGCACTCACGGTCAGATCATTTGTTATTAGGCCTTCGCGCACAAGCCGGTCTACAAAAGTATCCGCATTTTCATAGTCCGGGAATTGCCATGCCGAATTACCCAACCAGAAAGCGTGTTCTGTGGTTTGAGGTAAATGTTTGTACCAATTTACTATTGAGGTGGGTGGTATATTGGGCATGAATGTTCCCAGCTTAAAATCAATGCCAACCCATTCTATTTCTGGTGGGAAATCCATACCGGTTGCGCCCGTTGCAGGGCCATGTATACTGAGCGCAAAGCGCCCATTAAATTTCGATACGACCATTGACCAGCAAACGGCAGAGATTGAGGTAAACGAGCCAGCGCGCTCACTATGACTGCGCCAGACCCGTTCAACCAGGGGCGAGTCTGAGGACCTTATGTCAAAGTCAGGAAACATCAATCCTATCCCTTCTTTCTCTTTCTCGTTTGAGGTTGTGTTGCCTGAAAGTTCAGGCAGGTAGAATAACAAAAAATGCTTTTTAATTCTATCTACAAAAAGGTAGGTTTTGGCTCTTACATATATTCAACCAACCAGAAAAATTTTCCAATTATCTGGTGAGTCGGTATAATTTAGGAATAAATAAAACTATGACCGAGAAAAATAACCGTCCGGGTATGCCGCAAGATATTTGGGCTAATGGAAAAATCTACGAATCTTATATTGGGCGCTGGAGTCGCCTGGTGGCGGCCGATTTTGTAGACTGGCTGGGCCAACCTAGCGGGTTACGCTGGCTTGACCTGGGTTGCGGTACGGGCGGGCTTTCTCAGACCATTCTTAACCGGGCCGCGCCCGGCGAAATTACCGGTATGGACGCCTCCACCGGTTTTATCCGGCTGGCTAAGGAAAGTATCAACGACCGGAGGACCCGGTTTGTAGCGGCTGACGGGCAAAGGTTACCCTTTATCCCGGCTTATTTCGACACGGCGGTTTCGGGCCTGGTGTTGAATTTTATCCCGGACCCCGGCCTGGCCGTGGCCGAAATGCGGCGCACCCTGAAACCGGGCGGCACCCTTGCGGCCTATTTGTGGGACTACGCCGATAAAATGCAAATGCTGCGCACCTTCTGGGAAACCGCAGTCGCCTTTGACCCTGGCGCGGCCAGCCTTTACGAAGGGACACGATTTAAGATTTGTCAACCAGGGCCGTTAGAAACCCTTTTCAAAGAGAGCGGGTTGGAAGCAGTCGAAGTCCGGGGCATCGAGGTGCCGACCATTTTCAGGGATTTTAACGATTACTGGCAACCGTTTCTGGGCGGACAGGGTCCAGCCCCAGGTTATGTCAGAACGCTGGGTGAAGTTCAAAAAGAAAGGCTCCGGGAGCGGCTCGAACAAACGCTGCCAACCGAAAGGGATGGCTCAATCCGGTTAATCGCCCGGGCCTGGGCGGTGCGAGGAACAAAACCGGACTGAACTTATTGCTAAAATTCAGTCCGGTTTCGGAGCCTAAGGCTTCGGAGTTGTGGAAGGCTGGCCCTGCCCCTGGTTCGGGGTCGGCGTCGGGTTCAGCTTCGGCGTCTTCTGGAACTCTGGCGGCAGCGTAATCTGCGGCGGCCCCGCCGGACCGGCAGGAGTCGGCGTCGGGCTCTGGTCCGAACCAGGCGTCAACGTGGCGTTCGGGTCCACGGTCGGTGACGGCGGCGCGGTCGGCGTCGGCGTTGGAGTCGGCGGAACATAAGTGCCGCAAGGCGTTATCGGTGGGGGCCGGCGGCCCTGCGACAAGGCCCAATCTTGCAACTCCGGCGGGTAGACGTAATACAACTTCGTCTCAATCAGGCTGGCGGGCCAGCTTGAATCCGGGATACACTCGTTGCTGGCGTTCCCACCGTTTGCGTAAACCGAAGGAGTCGGAGTGGGCTTGGCCCTGGGCGAAGGCGAGCCGGGCGTAGCGTTCGCGTCGGGCAGAGGCGCGGTCGCTCCCAGGTGAGCAATCTTAACCAGTTGGTGCAGAGTCGAGACTTTGGTTGGCACATCCTTGGTAGGGAATAGCTCTTTATCTTTGACCGGGCAGGCATCGTTGGGTAGTAAGCCGCTTTCTTTACAGACCGTTACCTCCTGGAGGTCAGGAGGGCGGGTAAAGTCGCGGGTGAAATTACCGTCCGGCTTGACCGCCAGGGCCAGTTTAGGGTCTTTGTAGACCGAAGTCATATAGTCGTTCCAGACAATCCCGGCCCCCACCGAACCGGCCACCCCATCCATCGGCTTATTATTGTTGTTACCTACCCACACCCCTACCACCAGGTCAGGTGTATACCCGATAGTCCAGCTATCCACGAAATCGTTCGAGGTACCGGTCTTGGCGGCAGCAGGACGGTCCAGTACCAGCGGGTTGTTGCGGTCGAAAGCCAGCAACCGGGCGTTATTATCCGAAAGGATGTTGGTGATAACGTACGAAATCTGGGGTGAAAGCACGTTGGTGCGCTTCACCTGGTCTGGTTTGAATTCGTAAATAGTCTGGTTGTGTTTGGTGATCTTAAGGAAAGAAACGGTTTCGACCTTGTCCCCCAGGTTATCAAAGACCGAGTAAGCCCCGGCGAGGTCGAGCAAGCGCACTTCGCCACCGCCCAGGGCCAGGGTCAGGCCGTAATGCTCCGGCCCGTACTGGAAAGTCACACCCATGGCTTTAGCCTGGTTTATAAAATTATCCAGACCGACATATTGAAGGGCCCGCACCGCCGGGATGTTCAGCGAACTACCGAGAGAATCCCGGACCGTCACCGGACCCCGGAATTTATTATCGAAGTCCATCGGTATATAGGGGGTAGGGCCGCCACTGGGAAACTCGGTCTTCACATCGGCCAGGACCGTCGCAGCGGTCCACCCTTTGGTCATAGCCATGGCATAGGTTAGCGGTTTCAGGGCCGAACCGGGCTGCCGGCGGGCCACCGCCACGTTAAACTGGCCCTGGTTGTTGGTATCGTTATAGTCGGTGCTACCGACCATGGATAGAATCTCACCGGTTCCGGGGCGCAAAGCGACCAGGGCCGCGTTTGAGGCTTTCCGCTTCGCCAGTTCGGCAACATTCTCTTTTACTACATCCTGGGCCTTATCCACCAGGTTTACATCAATGGTGGTATAAATATCATAACCACCCTTGCTAAAATCGTCGGGCGTCAGACCCGCCGCGACAATCTGGTCCATCTGGGCGGTCTCGACCTCCCCCTGGAGTTGTTGCAAAATGTAATTGACGAAGTGAGGCGCGCGGATGAAAGCTTTTTGTTCGCGCTTGTCTACCAGCCTGGCGTGCAAATCCACCCGGTAAGCGGCGTCGGCTTCGGGCTGGGTAATCCGGCCATATTTGACCATCAAATCGAGGACAATTTTCTGGCGTTTGCGGGCCAGGTCGTAATTCTGGGTCGGGTCATAGGCGCTGGGAGCCTGGGGCAAACCGGCCAGCATCGAGGCTTCGGCCAGGTCGAGGTCTTTGGCCTCTACGCCAAAATAGCCGAGCGAAGCTGCCTCGATACCGTAGGCCAGGTTACCGTAATAAATATTGTTGAAATATTTTTCGAGAATGGCTTCTTTGCTCATGGTATTGGTGAGCTTGATAGCCAGGATGGCCTCGTCTATTTTGCGGTCGGGACTAAGCTCGGTGCGCTGCTCCGGCGGAAGATAAAGGGCACGGGCGACCTGCTGGGTAATGGTCGAGGCGCCCGAAGAACCCTGGCCGCTTATGTTGATATAAACAGCGCGCAGGATAGCGTAAGGGTCAACCCCGCTGTTATCAAAGAAAGTCGGGTCTTCGGTAGCAGTCGTCGCGTCCACCAGCACCTGGGGGATTTTGTCGTAGGTTACGTATTCGCGCAAACCTTCTTCGGGCTGCTTCTCGTAGAGCAAAACGCCGTTCCGGTCGTAGATGCGGGAATTTTCAAAGGTGAGCGAATAATCTTTGTCGAGGCTCAGGCTGTCGTAACGGGAAGTATAGTAAGCCATGCCGATACCAATAGGAGCCACGACACCGGCAACAGTCAGGGCGAGGGTGATGGCGAAACCGGCAAAGACAAGGCCGGACAGCACCCAGACCCAGCCGAGTTTTTTTGGTTTTAATTTGGTGGGTTCGTAATCTATCAGCCAGGACGGGGCGCGCCTGCGCCAGTTGCTACCCCAATAAGGGTTGAAGTGCCGACCGGAACCGACCGGACGACGAAAGGAACCATAGGGACGATTATGATTATTAAAAGGATTTCGGGGGTTTCCACCACCAGGTGGCATGGGCAAACTCCTGGTCTTGCAATCTGGTAAAACAGTCATCAAAAGCGGTAAGCACAAGCTTTGATGGGGCCAGTATAGCATATTATCGGGCGGGAAGTTTTAGCGGAGAATGAGAAAAGTGTTTAGCGACTAGTAGACAGTCTAAATTTGATTGATAAGTTAGCTATAATCTGGTAAGGTTATAGCATGAACAAAAAATATATTGTAGAACTGCCTGATACTGAGCGCGAGTACCTTTTAGAATTTATCGCTCAGGGTCA